>Ga0194120_10000029_pt1 | contig 209991 bp, 194 predicted proteins | sample TA2MahCa65mmetaG_FD_148642 | JGI IMG/M metagenome (GOLD analysis project Ga0194120, IMG submission 148642) | Freshwater microbial communities from Lake Tanganyika, Tanzania - TA2015019 Mahale Deep Cast 65m | ecosystem: Environmental > Aquatic > Freshwater > Lake | place: Tanzania: Lake... | reverse complement strand
GAGGCCACCGGCTATGAAACCGACGCCGAGAAAGCGGGCTGGTCTTACGTGTTCAATCCGTCATCGGCAAGTTGGGAACAGACGAATGGCGCAGATTGGGCGCACCCGCGCGGGCCAGACTCGAACTTGGGCGGATTGGAGAACCATCCGGTGATCAATGTTTCGTGGAATGACGCGAGCGCGTATTGCGAATGGGCCGGCCGCCGCTTGCCAACCGAGGCCGAATGGGAGAAGGCGGCGCGGGGTGATGATGGACGCAAGTATCCGTGGGGCAATGGCAACGTGGCGGGCAACTTGCTGAACTTTGCCGACAGCAACTTGAAGGTGGATTGGGCGGACAAAACAGTGGACGACGGCTATCAATTCACTGCGCCGGTGGGAACGTACCCTGATGGCGCATCGCCTTATGGCGCATTGGATATGGCTGGCAACGTGTGGGAGTGGGTGAATGATTGGTACGGCGAAAATTACTACAACAACTCGCCTTCCGCGAATCCGCCGGGGCCAACATCGGGGGATGCTCGCGTACTGCGTGGCGGCTCCTGGGACGAGGATGCGCAGGTCGTTCGCGCTTCGATTCGCGACAGGAACACCCCCGACCTCGGGCTCAACCACGACGGCTTTCGTTGCTCCCACTAACCTTTCGTAATGTTTGAGCTGATCTGACCCCACCCCCGGCCCCTCCCCAAAAGAACACCGCTTTTGGGGAGGGGAGAGCGCACATTCTCCCTCCCCCATTTGTGGTTTTGCAAATGGGGGAGGGCTGGGGTGGGAGTAAACGAATGAGGATCTGAAAACATGCTCACCCCTCAACTCAACCTTGCGATTGACTCGGCGCGGGCGGCGGCCGGGCGCGGAGATTTTGCGGCGGCGGCGGAAACGCAGGAGCGCGTGGTGGCGCATGCCCGCGCAGTGGCGCAAAGCGCCGACGACTTCGTGACGCTGAGCGCGTTGCTGTTCAACCTCGCCGATTATTACACCGGCATGGAACGATGGGACGACGCGATTCGATTGCTGGAAGAAGTGGTGGCGCTGGACGAAAGAATGACTCTGCCGGACGCCGACTCGGATCGGGAGGCGTTAGAGTCGGCGCGGCGGCTGGCGGCCATGACTCCCGCCCAGCGCGCGCAGTTCTATTCGCGCACGCCGCAGGCCCGGCCTACGCTGACCACCGGGCCGGATGAGGTGACGCAGATTCTGAGTCAGTTGAACGTGCCGCCCGATGAGCGGGCCGAGTTGGAATGGATGATGAGGCAGATGCGGGGAATGTCGGCGGAGGAAATGGTGAGGCGGGCGATGGAGATGCGGGGCAGAGGGGAACGCGGATGACAGGAACCACAGATTTCACGGATTGCACGGAAATGCTTCACCCCGTCGGTGAAATCCGCGCAATCCGTGGTTGCTATCAACTCAATCCTTGGGGCTACGCGGCGACGGCAATCGCTTCGGGCGCGGCTTCGGCCTGCTTGATGATTTCGAGCTCGATGCTGATGCTCACTTCATCGCCCACCAGCCAACCGCTGGTTTCGAGGGCCACGTTCCAGTTCAAGTCCCAATCCTTGCGATTGATTTTGGTAGAGGCGGTGAACCCGGCGCTGGTGGACCCCCACGGGCTTTTGGCCTGACCGTTGTATTCGACCTCCAACGCCACCTCGCGGGTCGTGCCGCGAATGGTGAGGTCGCCGACGATTCGACCGTGCGCCTCGTCCAATTTCTGAACGCGCTTGCTCTTGAAGGTCAGGGCGGGATATTCGGCGGCGTTGAGGAAGTCGGGCGATTTGAGGTGGCCGTCGCGCTGAGGCTCGCGGGTGTTGATGCTGGCGGCGTCGATCTCCACGTTGACAATAGAGCAGGGCGCGGCTCTTGCGGCGGTTAACGGAGAGGGGACGCCGGTCGAGGGTGAGAGTCGGCGTCCCCAAAAGGGAAACAGTGAGCACGGCAAACGTAGGGGACGATCACCTGCCCCGCCTCTGGCGGGGTTGCGGTCGCCTGCAATGGGCAGGGGCAAGTCCTGCCCCAACGGGTTTACGGACCGGCACTTGGGAGAAATTACGCGGCGATGAGTTTGGCGCTCAGTTTGATCTCAACAGCGGCCAGCGCCTTCGAGACGGGGCAGCCTTTCTTGGCGTTGTCGGCCTGTTCGAGGAAAGTCTTTTCGTCACAGCCGGGCACGTCGCCTTCGGTGTTCAACTCAATGAGGGTGATGGTCGGGCCGTCGCCGAGATGGACCGTGGCGGTGGTGCGAATGGCTTTGGGCGGGAAGCCGCCTTTGGAGAGGAGGGCGGAAAGGAACATGGAAAAGCATCCGGCGTGGGCCGCGCCGATGAGCTCTTCGGGGTTGGTGCCGGGGCCGTCGGCGAAGCGGGAGGCGAAGGTGAAAGGGCCTTCGTAGGCGCCGCTTCCCAGCCGCATCGTTCCACTGCCGTCGTTGAGGTTGCCTTCCCATTTTGCCGATGAGTTGCGAATAGCCATGTGCGGGGTATCCTTTGCCGTGTGGAGTGTGTTGACAAGTTTACCAAATAATGAGGGCGATACTCCCTTGCGTTTTACGAGTCGGGCAGGTATGATCGGCGCGAGGGTTAAACAAAAAACCGGCGGGGCCGCCGGTTCGTTGAGCGAGGACAGGGTTAGCGCACTTTGCCAAGCGACTTGATGCATTTGGCGCACCACGTGGTTTTCACCGGCTTGCCGTTTTGCATCACCGTCACCCGCTGAAGGTTAGGGTGGAAGGGGCGGTTGGTGGCGCGTTTCGAGTGCGACACCGCGCGCCCGAAGACCACTGCCTTGCCACAATTACTGCACTTAGCCATCTGAGTTCGTTCCTTTCACAAATAACGGGCGCCTGTTTTGCTCGCGCCCGGTTGGTCTCGCAGACGAGATATTACCATACTTCGGGGTTTCAGTCTATGACCGATCACAAAGAAGTTGTTCCCGCATCGCAAACCGATGGCAAGATCGAGATTTCGCCGCAGGCAGTGGCGAGCATTGCCGCTTACGCCGCCACCCGCTCGTATGGCGTCGTGGGCATGGCGGCCAAGAACGCGGTGGATGGCATTGCCACGATGCTCACCGGCGATCCCCATCGGGGCATCGACGTTCACATCGGCAGCGACGCAGTGGCCATCGATTTGCACGTCATCGTCGAATACGGCACGCGCATCACGTCGGTGGCGCACTCGGTCGCCAACACCGTGCGCTTCAGTGTGGAAAAGACGACCGGCCTTTCGGTGAGCGAGGTCAACGTGTACGTGCAGGGGTTGAGAGTGAGCACCACCGATTAATTATGCCAACGCCTAATGACCATCGCGCCGCGCGGCGTTTGATTCGCAAAGGGGAAAAGATTCTCACGTGCGACGGACACGGCCTCAAGCGCCTCACCCACGCCGCCCTCCAATGGCTCACCGCCAACTATCAAGCCGTCAACGCCCTCAACGTCTTCCCCGTTCCCGACGGCGACACTGGCACGAATATGCTCCTCACCATGCAAGCGGCGTGGAAAGAGATCGAAAACAGCAACGAGGTCAACGCGGGCAAGGTGGCTCACGCCGTCGCGCACGGAGCGCTCATGGGCGCGCGCGGCAACAGCGGAGTCATCCTCTCGCAAATCTGGCGCGGGTTCGCGCGCGGACTCGGCGAGAAGGCCGAGTTCAACGCCGCCGATATGGCCCACGCGATGCGCGAAGCCACCGACACAGCGTATCGCGGCGTGGTGAAGCCGGTGGAGGGAACGATCCTCACCGTCTCCAAAGATATGGCCGTGACCTCCGAAGTGGCCGCCGCCGATCACACCGACCTGCTTTACGTCCTCGACCGTGTTGTGGATGCTGGCCGGGACTCCGTCGCCAAAACCCCCGAACTTCTGCCCGTGCTCAAGCAAGCGGGCGTGGTGGACTCCGGCGGGCAGGGCCTCACCCTTTTGCTCGAAGGGATGCTGAGGTACGCGCTGGGCCTGCCGCTCGATACCGCGCCCGAGGCCGAAGTGAAGCCGCTCGATCTCGCCCAAGTGGGCGCGGCAATGGAGGCGGTGGAACCGGGGCAGGATTGGGAAGTGGTGGTGGACTTTCGCCCGCACCGCGAACTCGAGCTCAAGAGTTTTTACGCGCAGCTCGAAAACATCGGCACTTCAATTCAAGTGGGCGCGGGCGAAAATATTTACCGCGTTCACGTTCATTTGCCCATCGAGAAACGCCTCCAACCGATTGAGCTGGCCGAGTCGCTTGGCACGGTCGTCAACGTGCACATGGAAAACCTGCTAGCGCAGATGGACGACACGCTGGCGCGAGGCAAGGCCAGCGGCAAGCCGCCAGTGGATATGAAAGACGGGCAGATTGTGGCGGTGATCGTTTCGCCCGGGCCCGGCTTCGACCGCGTGTTCACCGCCCCGGCGGTTGCCATCGTCTCCGGCGGCCAAACCATGAACCCCAGCACCGCCGACATCATGAGCGCGTTCGAAGATCTGCTCACCGACAAGATCATCATCCTGCCCAACAACAAGAACATTCAACTCGCCGCCCAGCAAGCCGCCGATCACTCGGTGAAGAAAGTGAGAGTCGTTCCCACGCGCACCGTGCCGCAGGGCATCAGCGCCATGCTGTCATTCAACCCCGACGGCGATTTCGATGAGGTGGCGGCCTCGATGCAGAACCGTATGGGCGAGATAGATACCGGCGAGGTGACGACGGCCACGCGCACGGTGGAACTCGACGGGGTGTCGGTGACCGAAGGCCAGATCATCGGTTTGCGCAACGGCCAGCTGGCCTGCGCCGGAGAGTCGCCCGAGCGAGTCGTCATCGATTTGCTCAAGCACATGGACGCGCCCGGCCGCGAACTGGCGACTCTGTATTACGGCAACGGCCTCACCGAAGAACAGGCTCAAGCCGCCGCCGCGGCCATCGTCGAAGAGTTCGGCCACCTCACGGTGGAAACTTATCACGGGGGACAACCCCACTACCATTACATCTTTTCACTGGAGTGAAAGGAAATGAACAATGGACAATGACACAATGAACAATGAGTCGGCGCGTTCATTGTTCATTCTCTCATTGTTCATTGAGTTCATGCCTCGCGTCCGCATCGTCACCGACAGCACCGCGCACTTCGCCGACCCCGACTTCGCGCAAAAGCACAACATCACCGTCGCGCCGCTCACCATTCATTTCGGCAAAGAATCGTTTCGCGACGGCGTCGATATTTCGCCCGCGCAATTCTTCGCCCGGCTGGGCGCGGCCAACAGCGCCCTGCCCACCGCCGCCTCCCCCACGCCCGAACAGTTCACCGCCGTGTACGATGAGGCAGCCCAGTCGAGCAATCAAATCGTTTCCATTCACCTCTCCAGCAAACTGGGGCGCGTGTGGCGCAACGCCAAAGCAGGAAGCGAGCCGCTGGCAGGACGCTGCAACATTCAAGTGATCGATTCGATGACGACTTCGGTGGGGCTTGGCCTGCTGGTGGAGGCCGCCGCCCGCGCCGCCGCCGACGGCGCCACCCCCGACGACATCGTCCGCATTGTGCGCGGCCTCATCCCCCGCGTGTATGTCGTCTTCTTCGTGGACTCGCTCGAATACCTCGCGCACAACAAACGCTTCAACAAAACGCAGGCCATTCTCGGCGCGATGCTCGGCATCAAACCATTCCTCGCCATCGAAGAGGGCGACATCGTGGTGATGGAGAAGTTGCGCAACCGATTGCAGGCCACCGAGAAACTGATCGAGTTCGCCTCCGAGTTTTCCGAGCTGGAGCATTTGGCAATTCTGCAAAGCACGCCGGAGATCACCGCCGACACGCGGCTCGTGCTCGATCAGTTGGCGATTGATTTTCCGGGCCGGGAGTTTCCGGTGGAAGTGTACGGCCCGGCGCTGGCAACCTACCTCGGCCCCAACGCCATGGGAGTGATCGTCTTCGAAGGGCTGCCGGATGACAATTAACCTTGTCACCGACAGCACCGCCGACGTTCCTCCCGATCTCGTCGAGCGGCACGGCATTCGAGTCGTGCCGTCGCTGGTGGTGATGGGCGGGCAATCGTTCCGCGACAGCGTGGACATCAGCCGCGAAGAGTATTACCGCCGATTGGCGGCCTTCGACCCTCTGCCCACTACTGCCGCGCCCGCCGCCGGGGAGTTCGAAACCGTTTACGCCTCTCTGCCCGAAGGCCCCATCGTCTCCATTCACACTGCCGCTACCCTCAGCGGAATCTACAACGCGGCCCGGCTCGGCGCGGAACCTTTTGGCGGGCGCGTGCGCGTGATTGACGCGGGATCACTGAGCATGGGCGTGGGCTGGCCCGTCATCGCCGCCGCCGAAGCCATTGCCGCCGGGCTTGCGCTCGAAGCCGTGCTCGAGGCTGTTGCTTCCACCATCCGCCGTACCGTTGTGCTGGCGTTGCTCGACACGGTGGATAACCTGCGGCGCAGTGGGCGCATCAGCCTTCTGCGCGCCTCTATCGCCGGAGTTCTGCAAATCAAACCGCTCATCGAACTTGCGGGCGGCGCGCTGAAAGTGATCGCCCAGAATCGCACGCGGCACAAAGCCATGCCCGAATTCATCGCGCAGGTGAAGGCGATGGGCCGCCTCGAGCGGCTGGCGGTGATGTATACCGACAACGCCTCCCTCGCCGCCGACGTGCGCGATCAACTGGCCGGACAGTGCGCCGCCCCCGCGCCCATCCTGCAAGCCGCGCCCACCATCGGCACACACATCGGCCCGAACGCAGTTGCAGTAGCGATAGTAAAATAGCGCAATGCCTAACCCCTTCGACACACTCCGTAGTATGTTGCGTAATGAGGGCACTCGCGGATACGATAACAAAACTGTTTCCGGCGGCCTCGGCAAATTTGTTCCGGCGTTCGAACAGCAGGCGCGCAAATCCGGTTTCGACGATGCGGTGATTGCCGAGGCGGTGGCGTGGATGCGCGACTACGGCTCGCTCGCGCCCGAGCAACGCGCCGAGGCGGCCAAAGCCTTCCTGCCCAAGTTGCCCACTGCGCCGCCCAAACCGCAACTCACGCAACCGCAAGAAAAGCCGCCGCCAATGGAGAAAACGGCGTTCACGCAAGAAGTGGAGTCGGCGCCTACGATGGACTCGGCTCCGGTTCGAGAGATCGCTCCCCCGCCCGCCGCTCCCGCTTCTCAGCCCATCCAACCTCCTCGCAGGGATCCGCCCCGGCCCCGGCCCGCGCCGCGCCCCATTCCCCCAAAGCCCGCCCCCACAAAGCGCAGAGCATTGCCGCCCGAGCCTGCGGGCGTGGGGCTCGACGCGCCGCTCACCGTTCTGCGCGGCATCGGCCCCAAACAGGCCGAGAACTTGCAACGCCTCGGCCTGCGCTCCATGCGCGACGCGCTCTTCTTCTTCCCGCGCCGGCATGTGGATTACTCGCACCTCAAACCGATCAACCGCCTCGAATACGGAGAAGAGGTGACGATTGTGGCGACGGTGTGGGACGCCGGAACGAAACGGATTCAGGGCGGGCGAGCCGTGATGGTGACCGGCGTGTTGAGCGACGGAACGGGCATGATTGAGGTGACGTGGTTCAATCAGCCGTGGCTGGCGAACAAACTCACGCCGGGCCGGCAGGTGCAAGTGGCCGGAAGAGTGGATTCGTATTTGGGGCGGCTTACGCTGAAGGGGCCAGTGCTCGAAAGTGTGGATCGAGAGTCGTTGGAGACGGGACGCATTGTGCCGGTGTATCCGCTGACGAAAGATGTGAGCGCCACTGCCATGCGCCGCTGGATGTATGAAGCGGTGGGCTACACTGCGCCGAAGGTGAGCGAACACTTGCCCGAAGAGATTCGCTCGCGCGGCAATTTGATTCCGTATAGTGAGGCGCTATCGCAAATTCATTTTCCCGACAGCCAAGAGTCGTTGGCGGCGGCGCGCAAACGGCTGGCTTTCGACGAGATGATGCTGTTGCAGTTGGGCGTGCAGAAGCAGAGAGCTGAATGGAAAGCGGAGACGGCGCAGCCGCTGACGATTGACGATGCGCCATTGAATGATCAGATCGCGGGATTGCCGTACGAACTCACCGGAGCGCAGAAGCGCGCGCTGGCCGACATTCGCGCCGACATGAGCCGCACTGCGCCGATGAACCGTTTGCTGCAGGGTGATGTGGGCTCGGGCAAAACGGTGGTGGCCGCGCTGGCAATGACGGTGGCTGTGAACGCCGGAGCGCAGGCGGCCATGATGGCCCCCACCGCCATTCTCGCCGAACAACATTATCGAAATCTCAAACTCCAAATTCCAAATCTCGAATCTCAAATTGCGTTGCTGTTGGGTTCGACGCCGGACTCGGAGAAGCGAGCGATTTACGATGGCCTGCGCGGTGGGACGATTAAGATTGTCGTTGGCACGCAAGCGGTCATTCAAGAAAAGGTGGAGTTCGCCAATTTGGGTTTGGTGGTGGTGGATGAACAGCATCGGTTCGGCGTGTCCCAACGAGCCAAGCTGCGCGGCAAAGGCGGCAACCCTCATTTGCTGGTGATGACGGCGACGCCCATCCCGCGCACGTTGGCGCTCACGCTGTACGGCGATCTCGATCTGTCGATCATCGATGAGATGCCGCCGGGACGTTTGCCCATCGACACGCGCATTTTGTACGTGGACGAGCGCGAACGGGCTTACGCCTTTTTGCGAAAGCAAGTGCAGGATGGGCGGCAGGCATACGTCATTTGCCCGCTCGTCGAAGAGTCGGAGAAGGTGGAAGCGAAAGCGGCCGTGGACGAGTACGAGCGGCTACAAACGCAAATCTTCCCCGACTTGCGCTTGGGGCTGCTTCACGGCAGAATGAAGGCCGACGAAAAGGAGGCGGCCATGGCCGCTTTCCGCAACGGCGAAACGCAAGTGCTCGTCTCGACTTCGGTGGTCGAGGTGGGCGTAGATGTGCCCAATGCCAGCACGGTGCTGGTGGAGGGCGCAAACCGATTCGGCCTCTCGCAGCTGCATCAGTTTCGTGGCCGCGTGGGGCGGGGCGCGCATCAATCGTATTGCTTGCTCGCGTCCGATCTCGGATCGAACGCGAAGGACGAAAGCAACGCGCGGCTGAGAGCAATGGAACAGAGTCAGGATGGGTTCGCGCTGGCCGAGAAAGATTTGGAACTGCGCGGCCCCGGCGAATTTTTGGGCACGCGGCAATCGGGCTTCGGCGATTTGCGATTGGCAAAACTGACCGACCTGCCGTTGATCTACCTTGCCCGGCGGGAGGCCGCCAGCCTGTTGGCCGCCGACCCCAAACTGGAGCGGCCCGGCCACGCGGCCATCGCCGAGCGGCTGGCCGAATTCTGGCGCGAGATGGAAGGGGCTGGAGACGTGAGCTGAAAAGGAACAGGGGAACGCTGATAAACGCGGATTGAACGCTGATAAACGCCGATTTCCTTGATAAATGAATCAAGCAGATCAGCGTTCATCGAGTTTCATCAGCGTCATCTGCGTTCCAAAGAATCGTTGAATGGGAATCGTTGCAGTTTTTCCGGGAACGTTTGACCCGATCCACTACGGGCATATTGACATTGCCCAACGGGGCGCGGCCATTTTCGAAAAGGTGATCGTCGCCGCGTACGATAAGCCCCTCAAACAATTGCTCTTCTCCCCTGAAGACCGCCTGGCGCTGGTGCGAACCGTGTTCGACAACCACCCGAAAATTATTGTGACGGGATACAGCGGCCTCACGGTGGATTTTTGCAGGCAAGTCAACGCCAAAGTGATTCTGCGCGGCTTGCGCGTGTTCTCTGATTTCGAGCACGAGTTCCGCATGGCATTGGCAAACCACCGCCTGGTGCCGGAGATCGAGGTGTGCGCGCTGGTCACTCGCGAACAACACACTTTTTTGAGTTCGACCACCGTGCGCGAAATCGCCTCGCTCGGCGGCGACGTGAGCTCGATGGTGCCGCCGCTGGTGCAAGAGGCGCTGGCCCGGCGCTTCAAAGAACTTGGCGGCGATGGGCAAACCCTCGTGCCCATGACGGCGCTCAGAGACTAAGGACGAAGGAAGAAGGATGAAGGATGAATGGTGGCAACCCGAATGCGCCAATTCATCCTTCATCCGTCATCCTTCATAATTCGATCATGGATATCCTTCATCTCGTTGATCGACTGGAAGAACTTGTCAACACGGCGCGGCAGGTGCCGCTGACTAACACCATCATGGTCGATCAAGATCGGCTGATCGACTTGATCGATCAGATGCGGGTCTCGATCCCCGACGAGGTGAAGAAGGCGCAGAAGACTCTGGCTGACCGCGACAAGATTCTGGCTCAAGCCAAAGAAGAGGCCGAGCGCACGCTGATGGTGGCCCGCGAGGAGCGCGACAAAATGCTCCGGCGCGAAAATGTGGCGGTGGCCGCGCAAACCAAAGCCGAGCAGATCATCGACCACGCCAAGCAGGAAGCCGAGCTCATTCGGGGCGACGCCGACGGCTACGTTATCGAAAGCCTCGGCGAACTCGAAGCCCAACTCGAACGCATCCTCTCGCAGGCGCGCAACGGCATCAACGTCCTCAAAAGCAAGCGCGGCGAGAAGCAGCAAGTCTGATATAATCCCGCCGCTCACAGGCGCTTGTCGCCGGAACGAACTCCCCGCGAGCCTCGCGGCGCGACTCGCGCCTGCCCATTCGCGGTTAAAAACCAGAAGGAATCCCAGCATTGAAGATCGAACAACAGCCCCTCGATACCTGCGAAGTCCAACTCAAAATCGAATTGGAGCCGGCGCAGATCGATGAAGCCAAGCGCAAGGCCGCGCGCAAACTTGCCCAACGCTATTCCATTCCGGGTTTCCGCAAAGGCAAAGCTCCGTATGAAATCGTCATCCGCCATCTTGGCGAGGACAATGTTTTAGAAGCCGCCGTCGAAGACCTCTCGCAAACGCTCTATAAGCAGGCCCTCGACGAACTTGATCTCGACGCCGTCGGCCCCGGCCAAATGACCGATGCCCAGCTCGATCCGCCCGTCTTCACTTACACCGTTCCTCTCCGACCGGAAGTGGAACTGGGCAATTACCGCGATGTGCGGCTCGGTTACGTCGAAGCCGATGTGACCGAAGAAGCCCTCAACGAAAGTTTGGAGCATATGCGGGAATACGAAGCGGTGCTCGAGCCAGTGGATCGACCCGCCGAATTGGGCGATGTGATCACGGTGGATGTGGTGGGCAAGGTGATGATGGAATCGGCGGCGCCCCGTGAGGAATCCGCCTCCGCGCCCGCGCCGGACTCTGAATCCGAGACTCAGCCTCAACCCACCGAAGAGTTTTTGATGGACGACAAAGATGTGGAAGTGTTGCTCGATCCGAAACTTAACTGGCCCGCGCCCGGCTTCGCCGACAAAGTGGCGGGGATGAAGATCGATGAAGAGCGCCGCGTTGAATTGACCTTCCCCGACGATTACCCTAACGAGTCTCTGCGCGGCAAAGGGGCGCACTTCGAGGTGATATGCAAAGGCGTGAAGAGCCGCTCCCTGCCGGAGTGGGACGACGAGCTGGCGAAGTCGCTGGGCAATTACGAGTCGTTGGCCGATCTGCGCGCCAAAGTTCGTGAGGCGCTGGTGGCGCAGGCCAAGCGCCGCGCCGACGAAGAGTATGCCAAATCGGCGGTGGATATTGTGGTGGCCGGCGCGACGGTGAAGTATCCCAAGTATTTGCTCGAATCCGAAATCGAGGATATGAAAGAAGACCTCGACCGCCGCTTGCGCGAACGAAACTTGACTCTGGAAGATTATAAAAAGATCAGCGGTGTGACGGATGAAAAGCTGCGCGAAGACCTCGAGCCAAGCGCCCGCGAGCGTCTGCGCCGTTCGCTGACGATTAGCAAAGTGATTGAGGCCGAGCGCCTCACGGTGGGCGACGACGAAGTGGAGGGGCGCATTGATCTGATGTCGGCGCTTTTTGGAAAGGACTCCGACCGCTACCGCAAGATGATGCAGACCGCCAACGCCCGCCGCTCGGTGCGATTCGATTTGCTCTCGGAGCAGGCGGTGAAGCGCGTGGTGGCGATTGCCAAAGGCGAGAATCCGCCTCTGCCGGCGACGACCGAGATCATCGCCGAAGCCCAGCCGGTGGATGAGGCCGCCCCCGCCGCTGAACTGGACTCGGCGCCCGCGCCCGCGCCCGAATCCGCCGCCGAACAAAAGGCCGAATAGAGGCGAGTTGTCCAAACGGGCAGGGGCGCATTAGCAAAACTCTAACAATCGGCGTGATAGGGTAGGCGATATTCTTCGACTGCCGGGCACACACCGAAAGGCCGCAGGCGCGCAGTCAACGCTCCGGCGGCAAATCATAGGGACACATTCTATGAGCTTCCAAAATCTTATTCCAATGGTCATCGAAACTTCGGGGCGCGGCGAGCGCGCGTACGATATTTACTCGCTTCTGCTGAAGAACCGCATCATCTTTGTCGGCACACCCATTAACGATCAGGTGGCGAACGTGATCGTCGCCCAGCTTCTCTTTCTCAATCAGGAAGACCCGGAAAAAGAAATCCAGATGTACATCAACTCGCCCGGCGGACAAATTTATGCCGGGCTGGCGATTTACGACACCATGCAGCAGATGACTTGCCCCATCGCCACGTACGCCGTCGGCGTCACCGCCTCGTTTGGCACGGTGCTGCTCACGGCGGGCACGAAGGGCTACCGTTACGCTCTGCCCAACGCCACCGTTCACATGCACCAGCCTCTCGGCGGCGCGCAGGGCCAAGCCACCGACATCGAGATTCAAGCGAAAGAAATTCTGCGCCTCAAGGAAAAGCTCAACAAAGTTTTCGTCAAGCACACCGGCCAATCGCTCGAAGTGATCGAGCGCGACACCGAGCGCGACTTTTACCTCGATGCCGAGGGCGCGGTGAAGTATGGCCTGATCGATCATGTCCTCGCCGCGCCGGAGAAACAAGCAGAGAGCAAAAAGAATTAACCCGTTCAGATCAGACCTTCGGAGTGATTGCTGCCCCGAAGGTCTTTTTGTTTTGCGTCTGCAATACTGGGCTCGATGCCCTCGCCTATAATGCGACTCAATGACCGCCGCGCTTTTATCCCTCCGCCGCCTCATCATCGATATGGATGGCGTGCTTTGGCGCGGTGACGTTCCCGCGCCGGGGCTGGCCGACTTCTTCGCCTTCCTGCGGCGGCGTTCGATTCGTTTTGTGCTGGCGACGAACAACGCCAGCCAAACCCCTGAGCAATACATTGCCAAACTCAGCCGCATGGGCGTGACCGTGAGCCGCGACGAGATTTTGACCTCGGCGCAGGCGGCGGCCATTCACCTCGAGGGGATTGCGCCGAAAGGCATGGCGGTGTATACCATAGGTGAGGCCGGCGTCACTCAGGCGCTCACCGAACGCGGCTTCGCCATCAGCGATGACCAGGCCCCGTGCGTTGTGGTTGGAATGGATCGCGGGCTGACGTGGGAGAAACTTGCGCGAGCCACATTGAACATTCGCGCTGGGGCAACCTTCATCGGCACCAACCCCGACACCACACTGCCCACCGAGCGCGGCCTCGTTCATGGCAACGGGGCAGTGCTGGCCGCACTGCAGGCCGCCACCGGAGTCGCGCCGGTGATCGTGGGCAAACCGGAGCCGATGATGTATCAGCAGGCTATGGCCCGGCTCGGCGGCCACGCAGGCGACACAGCCGCGCTCGGCGATCGTTTAGAAACGGACATCCTCGGCGCAGTGCGCGCGGGCATCCGCAGCATCCTTGTGCTATCCGGCATTTCGACTCGCGAGGAGTTGATCGCATTGGATTACCAACCCGATTGGGTGTTTGAGGACATCGCCGAACTCACCTCCCGGTGGGAAGCCGACTCATGACTCGATCCGCCAAACCTTCCGCCGCCGATCTGGAAAAGAAACTCGCCGACGCCGACGCGCAAGTGGAGGCGGCCCCCCACGAGCCGCGCGTGTATATTGCCCGCGCCGGAATCTATCGGCAGATGAATCTCTTCCGTGAAGCCATCGCCGATTACACCACCGCTCTCGAACTCAAGCCCAACGAACCGCAAGCAATGGTCGAACGCGCCATCGTCTATCGGCGGCTGGGCGACACCCGCCGCGCGTTAGCCGATCTCACTCAAGCCGTACTCATCGACGGCAGCAACCCGCAGGCGTATCATCACCGGGCCAGATGCTTCATGGAGTTGGGCGAGCCTCACAAAGCCATCGCCGATTTCTCGAAGTGCATCCATTTTGCGCCCGACAAGCCCGGCAGTTATTTCGACCGCGCCGAAGCGTTTGTGAAGGCCAAGCAGCACGACGCCGCCATCGCCGATCTGGATAAAGTGATTGCCCTCGCCCCCAAGGTGGTGGCGAGTTATCAACTGCGGGCGCTGGCGTATTATCATTTGAAGCAATTGGATAAATCGCTGGCCGACAACGACACCGCACTCGGCTTCGAGCCAAACAACCCTCTGCTGTTGCACAATCGCGGCGTGGTGCATTTCGATCTCAAACAATACAAACTTGCGCTGGCCGATTTCGAGAAAGCAGTGAGCCTCGCGCCCCAACAAGCCGAGTCGCTCTATTATTGCGGCCTCGCCCGCGCCCGCATGGGCAAACATCGCGAAGCCATCAAAGATTTTGATCGCGCCCTATCCATCAAGTCCGATCACGTGGGCGCATTGGATGAAAAGGGCGCCGCTCTGCTCGAACTCAAAGAACACAAAGCGCTGGCGGCCAACGATGACCGCTTGCTCGAAGTAGATGCGCAGAATGCGTCGGCGTATTACCGTCGCGGACTCGTCAGCATTGCCGATAAATTGGTGGAGCAAGCCCTGCACGATTTCACGCAGGCTATCCTCCGCAAATCGGATTTTGCCGCCGCCTACGAACAGCGCGCGCGCATTCACGGCATGCGCGGCGATAAGAGCGCGGCGCTCCGAGACCTCTCTCTGGCTATCGAACACGGCATCGAAGACCCGGTAGTGTTTGCCCTGCGCGGGCGCTTGCTCAAAGATCGCGGCGAGTTCGCTGACGCCATCCGCGGCTACGACCGAGCCATCGCCGGGTTGCCGGAGCGGATTGAACTCCGCCTCGAACGCGGCGAGATGCATTACAAGTCCGGCAACTACGCCAAGGCCATTGACGACTTTGCCCATTGCCTCAAAACGCGGCCCAATGATGCCGTGCTCAACTTCAACTTGGGCAGCGCCTATTACGAAAACCAACAGCACGATCTGGCGCTCGAAGCCTTCTCGCGCGCCATTGCCGCCAACCGCAGCGACGCGCCCAGTTACCTCAGCCGGGGCGAAATCTATTTTGCTAAAGGCGATTTCAAAAAGGCCGCCGACGATTTCAAACGCGCGCTCCAGACGACCCGCGACCCTCAACTCCAGCAATTGGCCGAACAGCGCCTCATGCAGATCGACGTGATGAAACGCTGATTGACGAACGACGGCGAAAGCGCGACAATACGCCTGCCGGTCGTTCATCATGCCCTCCCTCTTCGATCTCTCCTTCGAACAACTCGCCGCCCTCCTCTCCGAATGGGGGCAACCTCTCTACCGCGCCAAACAAGTATGGGGGTGGGCCTACACTCGCCTCGCCCCCTCGTTCGCGGCGATGACCGATCTGCCCAAAGCCCTTCGTGAACTGCTCGAAGGCCAACTCCAATTCAGCGCCCTCGCCCCCGCGCTCAACCTTCGCTCGCGCGACAACAGCACCCACAAAATTCTCTTCCGCCTCCGCGACGGTTATCAAATCGAAACCGTGCTCATGCGCTACCGCAACCGGCGCACGCTGTGCATCTCCACTCAAGCCGGGTGCGTCATGGGCTGTGTGTTCTGCGCCACCGGCCAAATGGGCTTCGACCGCCATTTGAGCGCGGGCGAAATCGTGGAGCAAGTGTTGTGGTTTGCGCGCCAACTCAAAAACGAAAACGACGCCCTCACCAACATCGTGATCATGGGCATGGGCGAACCGTTCCACAACTACGACGCGGCACTCGCGGCGGTTGACCGCCTCACCGATCCCGAAGCCTTCAACTTCGGCGCGCGCCGACTCACCCTCTCCACCGTCGGCCTCATTCCGATGATTGAGCGATTTGCCAATGAGAAGCGGCAAGTGAATTTGGCCGTCTCCCTTCACGCCGCCACCAACGATCTTCGCAACGAACTGATCCCCATCAACCGCAAATATCCGTTGGACATACTCATGCCCGCCTGCCGCGATTACGTGGCAAAGACAGGCCGCCGCATCTCGTTCGAGTGGGCGCTCATTCACGGCAAGAACGACATGCCCGAGCAAGCCCGCGCACTCGCCCGCCTGCTCACCCGCCCAACCAAACTTCTCTCGCACGTCAACCTCATCCCACTCAACCCCACCCGCGATTTCGCCGGAGCCGCTTCCACCCGCGAGCGCGTCGCCGATTTCAAGGCCATCCTCGACGCACACGGCATTCCCTGCACCGTGCGCGTCCGCCGCGGCATCGACATCAACGCCGGGTGCGGGCAGTTGCGGGCGGCGGCTCAAGAATCAGTGTCGGCTCCCCCAACCCAGTCAAACTGATCCCAACCCGAAATCAAACTATAATCGGATCATGTTCGGCAAACTGCGGCGTTTGATCATCGCCCTGCTAGTGGCCGATGTGCTGTTGACGCAAGTGGCCCTCGCGGCCGCCGACTCACTGCGCCGTTGGCTTCCTCTTGGCCGCGAACTTGGCGACACTAACTCGTTTCTCAACCCCTACCTGCATCTGATGACAATGGCGCTGTGGCCGGTCGTGTTCGCGGCCACGTCGGTGTACAACATCCGCCGCGATGTGAGGCCGGTGGGCGACGCGCGCACCCTGTTCGTGGCCGTGTCCACCGCCACCTTTGCCTTCAGCGGGGCGCTCTACTTTACCTTTCGCGACACGCCTCGCCTGCTCATCTTCTATTTTTATCTGCTCGACCTTTTGTTGCTTTCGGCGGCGAGGCTGGCCAGCGGTTTGATTTTGCGGCTCATGCACGCGCGCGGTCGGCCGCTCACTCGCGTGCTGATCGTCGGCGCAACCGAATCGGCGGAGGCCATTGTGCTGGCGCTCCGCTCGCGGCTCGGGCACAGCGTCGAAATCGTGGGCTGTGTTGACGATACCGCCGCCGCCGGGCCGTTGGGCTTGCCCATTGTAGGGCATCTCGAAGACATGCCGTGGCTGGCGCGCGGCCTGCTCGTGGATGAAATTATCATTTGCCTGCCCGGCGACCGATACGCCGACATCGAACGACTCTCGTTTCAATTGCAAGCCGAGCCGGTGCGCCTTCGCCTCGTGCCCGATTTCCTCAAATTGGTGATGATACAATCCAGTGTCGATCTCGTCGGCGGCCTGCCGCTCATTGGCTTGCGCGAGCCGCGCATCGACGGCCCGGCGTGGGTCATCAAACGCCTCTTCGATCTAACTGTGACGACTGCGTTGTTGATTTTCGGTTGGCCGCTTCTCTTGGCGATTGCATTGGCGATCAAATTCACCTCGCCCGGCCCGATCATTTACAGACAACAGCGCGTGGGCGAGAACGGGAGACTCTTTTGGGTCTACAAATTTCGCACGATGGTGGCCGACGCCGATAAACGCCCCTCATTTGACAAACGGCCCGACGACCCGCGTGTGACTCCGATTGGGCGAATCCTGCGGCGCACCAGTTTCGACGAATTGCCTCAACTGTTCAATGTGCTGAAGGGCGAGATGAGTTTAGTGGGCCCGCGGCCCGAGCAGGTGTTCATTGTAGAGAAGTATGCGCCTTGGCAGAGGCAACGGTTGGCGGTTCCGCCGGGGCTCACTGGCTGGTGGCAGGTGAATGGCCGAAGCGATCTGCCCATGCATCTCAACACGCAGTATGATCTCTACTACATCCGCAACTATTCATTGTTGCTCGATCTGAAAATTCTGTGGCGCACGGTTGGGGTGGTGATCGATGGCAAAGGCGCTTATTGAAAACTCCAAATTCCAAACTTCAAACCTCAAAGTTCGATCCGAAGTTTAGGAGTTGGGAGTTTGGGATTTGAATTTATGAAAGTCCTTTCTGTTTTTGGCACGCGCCCCGAAGCGGTGAAGATGGCCCCGGTGGTGGCCGAACTGCGGAAGCATTCGAACATCGAATCGAAGGTGCTGGTGACGGCCCAACACCGCGACATGCTCGATCAGGTGCTGGAGATTTTCGACATCACGCCCGACTTCGATTTGGACGTAATGCAAGATAATCAGAGTCCGACCGATGTGGCCGCCGAGGTGTTGCGCCGCATCCAGCCCATTCTGCGAAGCGAACAGCCAGATTGGATTCTGGTGCAGGGCGACACGACGACGGTGCTGGCGGCGTCGCTGGCGGCGTTTTACAACCGGGTGAGGGTGGGGCACGTGGAAGCGGGTTTGCGGACGTATGATCGCAACAACCCTTTTCCCGAAGAGATCAATCGCGTGCTGGCCGATCAACTTTCTGATTTGCATTTCGCGCCGACCGAAACGGCGAGGCAGGCCCTGCTCAAAGAAGGGATTCCGGCAGAGCGCATTCACGTGACGGGCAACACGGTGATCGATGCGTTGAGGGTCATTGTTTCTCGTCCGGCAAATGGTTCGCTACCGACGTATCCCTCCGGCAAACGGTTGGTGCTCATCACCGCGCATCGGCGCGAGAACTTCGGCCTGCCTTTCGCTAACATGCTGGCGGCGATGAAACAGATCGCGGATCGCGGCGATGTGCATCTCATCTATCCGGTGCATCCTAACCCGAACGTGCGCGGTCCGGCGTATGAGATGTTGGGCAATCATCCGCACGTCACCCTTCTGCCGCCGATGGATTATTTGGGGTTCGCGCATTTGATGGGCAAGGCGCATCTCATCCTTACCGATTCGGGCGGCATACAGGAGGAAGCGCCCGGACTCGGTGTGCCGGTGCTGGTGATGCGCCACGTGACCGAACGCCCCGAGGCGATAGAAGCGGGCACGGCCAAACTGGTGGGCACCGACACAGCCACCATCGTATGCGAAGCCTCTCGCCTGCTCGACGACTCGGCGGCGCACGAAGCAATGGCGCGGGCGATCAACCCGTTCGGCGACGGGCATGCGGCGGAGAAGATTGTGAGGGTGTTGTCTCTGCCCTCGATCTATTGACTGCAATTGCTTCGCAATCTGCAACTGACGATACAACGGAAAAGTACTGCCCAGTGAAGACTCTGGTGCGCCGTTTTCTCACACAGAAGCAGCGACGAGCGTTGGCTGAGCTTCGTGACGTTTCAATTGGGATGGTGGCTGTTCTTCTATCATGGTTATTGAAACTACTACCTCAATATGTTCAGGCGGCACTCCACGAGCGATGGGTAACAGTGGCGAAAATGGATTATGCATCGCACGAAATTTACTTGCATATCGACTCAACTATTGAATATTGGGCGCGGCGCAACGCCTGTATGAAGGAGCCTGAGACTGTCCGATGGATAGAAGAGTTCATTGGGTCGGGTGAGGTAGTTTTCGATGTAGGTGCCAATGTAGGTTCGTATTCTCTGCTAATAGAGAAACATACAGGCGGACATGCTAAGGTGTACGCCTTTGAGCCGACTTTCGCTAACTTTGCACAGCTTAACCGCAATATCCACCTCAATAGATGTGGAGGGTATATTATTCCACTGTGTATCGCCCTCGCTAGTCAAACTGGTATAGTGATAATGAATTACAGTAGTCTACTGCCAGGGGCAGCGTTACATGCAGTGGGAACGGCAGTGGATAACAAGGGTGGCACTTTCAAACCTGCCTTTCGGCAACCCGTAATGAGTTATCGCATGGACGATCTGGTGGGCCAGTTTGTCGAGCAGCCCAACCACATCAAACTCGATGTCGATGGCATTGAACTGGATGTATTGAAGGGGGCTGAACGTACACTTGCTGATCCTGCTTTGAAGACAATTCTGGTTGAATTGGAGCCCGGCCTGATAACATATCAATTGACTATTGATTTCCTGAAAGCCAAGGGCTTCCGCATCCAATCGTTCCGCCAACACGGCACGGGCTACCTAGACACTGGCAACTATCTTTTTGTCCGCGCAAGCGAATTGCCGAGTCAAAGTCATGCTGAAGTATAACGCCATCGCCAACTTTGTCGGGAGGAGTTGGGCCGGGTTGCTAGGGTTGGCGTTAGTGCCTATTCAGATCCACTACCTGGGTATTGAAGCATACGGATTGTTGGGCTTCTTCGCATCCCTTCAAGCAATTGTAGCTTTGCTTGATATAGGTCTGAGTACAACAGCCAATCGTGAAATTGCTATCCGATTGAATACCCCAAATCGTGCTGGAGAATGCCGAGGTCTGGTGCGTACTCTGGAGATTTTCTACGGGGCCGAGGCACTGGTGATAGTTGTTACTTTTTTGGTTGGAGCGGGACGGCTCTCAACTGATTGGCTCAACGTTCAGAATCTCCAGTCCAATGACGTGCGAATTGTGGCTGTTATTTACGGCATTACTATTGCTTTGCGCTGGCCGATCTCGTTGTACATGGGTGTGCTGCAAGGTGCAGAGAAGCAAATAGATGCGAATGTTGCTAATGTGGTAGTTGCGACAGTGCGCAATCTTGGTGCGATAGGCATTATCGCATTGGTATCGCCTACCATCATCGCATTTCTGATAACACACGTGATCGTAGCCGTCTTTGAGGTAGTGCTAATGGCAACGTTGGCGTGGCGAGCTTTGCCTGCGGCAACCGGCCCAACAGGTATCTTCAATATTCAATCCATACGTTCCTTATGGCGGTTCAGTGCATCCTTGGGGGTGAATTCTTTCGTGGCTGCATTGCTCAAACAGTCAGATCGAATCCTAATAGGCAAACTGCTCACGCTTGTCGACGTCGGATATTATTCAGCGGCCACTACGATTTATGCCGGCCTCAGCCTGTTTACTCTGCCGGTTGTCTCTGCTGTTTTCCCTCGACTCACCGCCTTGTTTGCTAACGGGAATGATGAAGAACTGGCTATATTGTTTCATAAGACGGCGCAGGTTGTCTCTTTTATCTCGGCACTAGTAACGGGGATGCTAATATTCTTCTCATACGATGTGTTGTTGACTTGGACGCGCTCCGAAGATGTGGCTGCTCATGCGGCTAGGGTATGCTCAATGTTGGCATTGGCGAGCATGTTCAATTCTATGATGCAGATCCCCTTTGCGTTACAATTGGCCGCCGGCATCACTTGGATCGCTCTACTGAATAATACCATTTCCGTCATCGCGTTATTGCCTCTGATGTATGTTCTCATCAGCGAGTTCGGAATGGCAGGTGCTGGCATGGGGTGGGTGTTATTCAATATTGTCTATTATTTACTTATTCCTCATGTTGCTCATCGCTACGTGTTACAGCGGGAAAAATGGCGTTGGATACTCGCTGACACCTTGCCCTTCATTATAGTGAGTTGTGTACTTTTCGGTACCGCATATTTCACAGTTCAAGCCCTGCGTATTCAACATAGTTTGTCAGCTGTGGGGATAATAGCATTGGCGGGCATCGTCTACATTCTGGTGTTTATCGCAATGTACCCATCTATTCGCTCGTTTATGTTCGATCTTTCACTTCGTAACCCACTTTTCCAGCGGTTGATCGGGTGCGGACAGTTTCATCTAACCCAGAAGTGATCTCGCCCTGTTCTATGTGGACATTTCTCCAAAGATCGCTTCGCAAGTTCATTTCTGCGCCGATGCGCCAGCCTGTTTGGGATGCAGTTCTCGACCATGAGCGGGATTGCTGGCAAGCAGCTCTATCTTCAACCCGGGCTGGAAAAAAGGTTCTGATCCCCACCAGCGTGGGAGGACATCTGCCTGCCACAATCCTCGAAAGCACACTAGCCGTATCGCTCACCCTACGTGGCGCTGAGGTTCATATCCTTCTCTGCGACAAAGCTCTCCCTGCTTGCTTAAAAGCTCAAGAAGGGCAATTCTGGAGTCAATCTCAATTTGCACGTTTCGGCCCACGTCAACGGACTTGCCCAACATGCTTCGCGCCAGCCGACAAAATGTATGGCTCTCTAGGCATACCTGTGCATCACTATAGCGACTTCATCACAATCGAAGGCGCGCAACGTGTTGCCGAGTTGGCAACTAGAGTGCCTTTTACAGAAATCGGCTCGTTCACGTTAGACGGCTTGGCAATCGGAGAGCATGCTTTGGCTGGGGCCCTACGCTTTTATGCGCGCGGCGACTTGGAAGGCGAGCCATATGCCGAACCTATTCTTCGGCGATACTTCCACGCATCTCTGCTCACAGCGCAAGCGATACAACAGTTGTTTGCCGTCCACAAGTTTGATGTAGCTTGTTTCCATCATGGAATTTACGTGCCGCAAGGGATAATTGCGGAGGTGGCGCGACAACAAGGTGTGCATGTTTGTAATTGGAATCCGGCGTATCGGAAAAGATGTTTCATATTCACTCATCATGAAACATATCACCATGCTTTGCTGTCCGAGCCTACGGCTAATTGGGAAAATATCTCGTGGTCAGATCGATTGGAAACCGAGGGAATGGATTATTTGAAAAGCCGCTGGCAGGGTACGCGCGACTGGATTTGGTTTCACGATAAGCCCCAAGAGAATATCGCGGCTATTGTTAATGAATTGAAAGTGGACTTTTCTAAGCCGTGTATTGGCATGTTGACTAATGTGATCTGGGATGCGCAGTTACACTACCGCGCTAATGCCTTTCCCAACATGCTGGATTGGGTGATACATACTATCCGTTATTTCGCTAGACATCCCAACTTGCAGTTAATCGTGCGGATCCATCCAGCCGAATTGCGTGGGCTCATCCCCTCGCGACAACCCCTTCAAACTGAGATCAAAAAAGCATTTCCGGTTCTGCCTCCCAATGTTTTCATTATTCCGCCGGAGAGTCGTATCAGTACATATGCTGCGATGCTTCAATGCAACGCTGTCCTCATTTATGGGACAAAAACCGGCGTAGAACTTGCCAGTCTAGGGCTACCAGTTATCGTCGCTGGCGAAGCATGGATTCGTGGCAAAGGAGTAACGTACGATGCAGGTTCGCCCGAAGAGTATTTCAAGTTGTTGGATCAATTGCCATTCCCACATCGCTTAGATGCCGAAACTACTCTGCGTGTACGCAAATATGCCTACCACTTCTTCTTCCGACGCATGATTCCGTTGAGGTGCATTAAGCCTACTGGGGGCTCACCTCCCTATCAATTGCACATTTCTGGGCTGGACGATCTTGCTCCCGGGCAGGATGCTGGCCTAGATGTTATCTGTGATGGTATCTTGAACGGCACGGAATTCATCTATCCGGCTGAACAGTATGCAGAGATACCTGCGTAACCTTCTTTACACTTTCCGCGTTGTTGCCTATCATCCTCTGACACGCCAACAACCGATGATGGCCCTTTTACGCTGGTTGCGCTGGCAAATTGGCAGCCGGTTGGTTCCCGGCCCCGTCGCCATCCCATTTGTGAACAAGACAAGACTGCTGGTGTCCCCTAGTATGCATGGGGCTACTTTGAATATCTATGTTGGGCTCAGTGAATTCAGCGAGATGGGATTCTTGCTACATTTCCTGCGACCAACCGATCTATTCGTTGATGCAGGTGCTAACGTAGGGATGTATACGATCCTGGCCAGTGGAGTAGTGGGGTGTGGCACCGTCGCCTTTGAGCCAGGACCTATTGCGTTTGATCGCCTGCAGGCGAATGTTGCCCTGAATTGCCTATCTGGCCTTGTTGACTGCCATGCTCAGGCACTGAGCAACGAGCGCAGATCGATCAAATTCACTTGGCAATTGGATACGTTGAATCATGTCGTGTCTGATAATGCCGATAATGTCTACCAGCATGAGTTGGCTCAGATAGAAACCACTACTCTTGATGCAGTATTAGTTGATCGACAGCCGACGCTGATGAAGATTGACGTCGAGGGATACGAGGCATTTGTTCTTGCTGGAAGTACACACACACTCAGCGACCCTTCCCTCCAAGCCCTGATTGTCGAAATTAACGAGAACTGTAAGCGTTATGGTATAGCGCCTCGCACCACATTTGACACTATTGAAAGATATGGCTTTCGACCTTGCCAGTACGATCCGCTCAAACGTGAACTGATCGAACTGACCCCGGGCACGCGCCAAGAGTCGGGAGAGGACAACACGATTTGGGTGCGTGACAGGCAGTCGGCAGAGAAGCGTCTAAAAGATGCGCCCCCTTTCAGGGTTCTGGGCATGGAGGTATGAACCTCCTCTTCACCCTCACTGCCTACCCCCCCTCCGTTGGCGGCGCGCAATTGCATATGCATCAGCTCGCACGAGAACTTGCGTGTCGCCATCGATTGCAAGTCGTCACACAATGGGATGAATCACGCACGGATTGGTTAATGGGCACAACCCTGAATGCTCCACAGCCCGAACGTGCCTATGAAGTGGATGGCATCCCTGTACAGAGAATTTCTTTGCCCGACTCGGCGCGGCATCGCTTGGCCCCGTGGGTGGTGATGTATTTTCCTCTGCAACGATGGGCTTTGCCGAACATCGCAGACGCGTTGACTACTGAAATCAACCGATGGGCGCAGAATGCCGAGTTGATCCACAATTGTCGGATCGGTCGCGAGGGGCTGAGTTTTGCATCCCTCAAAGTGGCTCGGCAACGAGGCATTCCATTCGTATTTACGCCTGTTCATCACCCACGATGGGGCGGCTGGTTACATCGTTACTATCACCGACTGTACCGGGAGGCGGATGCGGTGATCGCTTTGACTGAAGCCGAACGGCAACTCCTGATAGGATTGGGTGTGGAAGAGCAGAAAGTGTTTGTTACTGGCCATGGGCCAATTCTCGCCGATGCCCCTGATGGCGCGCGTTTCCGTTCTCGTTTCAATTTGAATGAAGCGCCACTTGTATTGTTTTTGGGCCAGAAGTACCCATACAAAGGTATTCGCCAATTACTCGATGCGGCAAATCTGGTTTGGCGGCGGATCCCGGAAGTGCGTTTCGCTTTTGTTGGCCCGCGCACGACGTATTCCATTGGGTTGTTCGCCACAGTAACAGACAAGCGAGTATTGGAAGTAGGCGAGGTTGATTTGCAGATGAAGACAGATGCGCTGGCCGCGTGTGATATTCTGTGTTTGCCCTCCACGCAAGAGAGCTTCGGAGGTGTATTCACTGAAGCATGGAGCATGGGTAAACCCGTCGTCGGGTGCGATATTTCGGCAGTGCGCAATGTTGTGGATGATGGCGCGGATGGGTTTCTGGTTCCGCAAGAATCTTCAGCCCTCGCTGAAAGACTGATCTATTTATTGGAGCGGCCCCGCCTCAGAGAAGAGATGGGCAGTCGGGGACGCGATAAAGTAAATCGCCTGTACACTTGGGAGCGATTGGCAGAGCAGACGGAACAAGTGTACCGGCAGGTGTTGAGTGGCTTGTAATTCCGCTATCCAGTTTTGCGAAGTTTGTCGCCGATGCCTTCCTCTCCAGTTTCCCGCGCCTACCTCCTCCAAGAATCCCTCCTCTTCCTCCTCTTCGCCTTCCTCCTCTTCTTCGCCAACACCTGGCGGGCATATTCCGACTACAATTTGATTCGCCTCGGCGTGGGGGCGATGACACTGGCCTCGGCCACTTGGCTTGCGCTCGGACTCCGGCGCAAAGTATCGAATCCGACTCCGCTTTCCGTTCCCCTCGCCCTCTTCCTCGCCGCGCTCACCTCCATCGATCCTCGACGCTCGCTCGACGAAGTGTGGGTGGCGGCCATGTATGTGTTCGGCTTCGCGCTCACCGCGCAGCTCGCGGCGCGCGGCTGGCCGCGCGAACTCTTCGTCAAAACCTTGCTATTGGCCGGGTCGTTGCTCATGGGTGTGTCGTGGCTGTTGGCTCTCAGCTGGTATCGCGGTTGGCTGGCGGCAGCCCCCGGCCAGTGGATCCCCGACATTGCCTACCGCCTGCCGCTGGCAAACGGCCAAGCCACCTTCCTCAATTTGCTCACCCTCTCGGCCATCGCGCGGCTCATCGATTCGCGCGCGCGCGCGCCGCGCATCTTCCTCTCGTTGTGGATTCTTTCGGCGTTGGGCTTGCTGTTCCTCACCGCCTCGCGCGGCGGCTGGTTGGGCTTCGCCGCCGGGCTGGCCGCCATCGCTGTCGTCAAGCTGAAAGAGTCCGGCGGCGCAACTTTTTTCCGGTCACAATGGCAACGCGCAAAAGGACGCTGGCAAATCTCTTTGCCAATCGCCCTCATTGGTTTCGTCGCGTTGGTTGCGTTGGGCAGGATCGCCTCACGACAGATTCTCAACCCGCAGAAAGCCACTGCGAGTCAGGCTCGGGTGGAGTTTTGGGTTCCGGCGTGGAAAGCGTTTTTGCAGAGGCCGCTCACCGGGCAGGGGCCGCTCACCTTCGGCAGCGCCTATCTTCGATACAACTCCGTCCCGCCCTACGGCTTCTTCGCCCACGCCCACAGCATCTTCTTCAACCTGCTCGCTGAAACTGGCGTCGTCGGCGTAATTGCGTTTGGCGTGTTGGCCGCTGCAACTTTCGTTGCCCTGTGGCGGCAAGTGCATCGACTCACGGGCAATGATCGCGCTGTGGCTCTCAGCGCGTTGGCCGCTTCAATCTGCTGGGCCGCGCACAGCCTCGTCGATTCGGTTAATGTCGAACCCATGAACTCGTTATTGATGACCGTTCTGCTCGGAGCAGGGTTGGCCGGTCGGGGCGCGGATACTCGAACGACCGCTCGATTCCGGGCGGCGCCTCCACTGGCCCTCGCGCAGACATACTTTCCGATCTCGCTCGGCCTGATTCTCTCCGCCACCGGACTCTACAACGTGTGGCGGCTCGCGCCGCTGCATGATGGTGTGGTTTCGGCCACACGGTCGCAGTGGGCAGAGGCGGCCTCCCACTTCGAAGAAGCCGCCCGACGCGATCCGGGATCCGCCATCGCTCATCAACAGTGGGGATTGGCCGAAAGCATCCGCGCGAATGAGGGAGACACTGCCGCGTTGGATCGAGCCATCGCCGTCTTCGAGACGACGGCGCGACTCGATCCCGATTGGTGGCTCAATCACGCCAATCTTGCCGCGTTGTATTTTGCTCGCGGCGATTCGGCTCGCGCGCTGAACGAATTTCGCGCGGCGGCGGCATTGGGCAGTGGATCGCCGCTGTTGCAATTGAATTACGGCGTGGCCGCTGAAGCCGCAAACGAGTGGAATGAGGCGCGCGAAGCATATGTGCGAACCCTCGCTCTGCGCCGCGATTGGGCCGATGCATACTTTTGGCGGGCCACGCCGTTCCGCGCCGATGTGCTGCGCCAGTGGTGGGCAAACGCTCCGGCCCTGCCCGTGCCCCCTCTGACTCAACTCGAAGCGAAGGCGAATGGCGGCGACCGGGCGAGAGATTACATGCCGTTGATTGCAACGTATCTGCAAATGGGCCGCGCCACTGACGCCGAAGTGTTGCTGAAGAAAGTGGAACTGGCGTATTTTGATACGGGCGAGGATCGGTTGGAGGTGTCGTGGCTGTGGGCAGAGGCGTCGGCGGCGCGCGGCGATTTTGAGTCAGCGGCGAGTTTGGGAGAGGCGGCGGTGGATGGATATTTTGCTCAATCGGTTTTCGGGCCCGGATCGTTCGGCGCGGCGGCTTATGGGTAAATCTTTTTTCGGCAGGAGACAATGGCGATTGATCTCGCGCCGCAGTTGACTCCGGCTCCGTTCACCGATCGATGGGCGGCGCGATTGATCCGGGTGGGCGATTGGCGGGCGGCGTTGGGCGACCGCGCGGGTGCAGAGTCGGTGTACCGGCGAGCGCTGAGGCTTGTTCCCGATCATGGGCCGGCGATGGAACGGTTGGGTGGGAATTGACCGCTGTCCCCGAACGCATCATAATCTTGCCAACCATCGTGGCGAAAGGACTCATGACATGAGCAGTCAACCGAGGGCGCTGGTGACGGGCGCGGGCGGGTTCATCGGCCACCATCTTGTGAAGCGGCTGAAGGCCGAGGGTTATTGGGTGCGCGGCGTGGACATCAAGCATTCCGAATACGAACCGACGGCCGCGGACGAGTTTGAGATATTCGATTTGCGGCGGCGCGATAATTGTTTGCGAGCCGCTCGCGGCGTGGACGATGTGTATGCGCTGGCTTCGGATATGGGCGGCATGGGTTTCATCTCATCCAACCACGCACAGATTTTGCGCAACAATTTGCTCATCAATTTGCACACGCTCGAAGCGGCAGAGATGAATGGGGCGAAGCGATTGCTGTTCACCTCGTCGGCCTGCATTTATCCGGAGTATCGGCAGATGGAGGCCGAGGTGACTCCGCTGAAAGAAGAGGATGCTTACCCGGCGCAACCGCAGGATGCGTATGGCTGGGAAAAGTTGGTGACGGAGCGGTTGTGTATGCACTATCGTGAGGAAGGCCGGATCGAGACGCGCGTCGTCCGTTTCCACAACATCTTTGGCCCGCTGGGCACATGGGATGGCGGACGCGAGAAAGCCCCGGCGGCCATGTGCCGCAAAGTCGCCATTGCCAAACTGACGGGCAACCACGAAATTGAAATTTGGGGCGACGGCGAACAGACGCGCTCGTTTTGCTACATCGACGATTGCCTCACCGGCATTCGCAAGTTGATGGAGTCCGATTACCGTGATCCGCTCAACGTGGGGCAGGATCGACTGATCACGATCAATGATCTGGCGGACATGACGGCAGCCATCGCCGGGATCACGATCACTAAGAAGCACATTCCCGGCCCGCAGGGAGTGCGCGGGCGCAATTCGGATAACACCCGTTTGCGGCAAGTGTTGAAGTGGGAGCCGGAGATTCCACTCGAGGAGGGGATGGCACGCACGTACGCGTGGATCGAGTCGCAGGTGCGGGAGAGAATGGGAAAGTGACGGCTTTCGGCCCCCACCCCTTACCCCTCCCCCGCGTGACGGGAGAGGGGGATGTCGAGCGGGCCAATGTGCTCGGCGTGCATGTCAGCGCGGTCAATATGCCGCTGGTGTTGGAAATTATCGAAGGGTGGATCGCTCGGCGCGAGCGGCGTTACGTGTGCGTGAGCGGCGTGCACGGCGTGATGGAAAGCCAAGACGACGATGAACTGCGCCAAATCCACAACACCGCCGGAATGGTAACGCCCGATGGGATGCCGCTGGTGTGGGTGAGCCGTTTGCGCGGATACCGACAAGTATCGCGTGTGTACGGGCCGGATTTAATGTTAGCCGTGTGCGAGTGTTCAACGCCAAAAGGGTGGCGGCATTTTTTCTACGGCGGCGCAGAGGGCGCGCCAGAACTGCTGGCGGCGCGATTGCGCGAACGATTCCCGAACTTGCAGGTTGCCGGGACTCACTCGCCGCCGTTTCGCGCGCTGAATGAGGATGAGGATCAACAGATCGTGAAGATGATCAACGACTCTGCCGCCGATGTTGTGTGGGTGGGGCTGAGCACGCCGAAACAGGAGCGATGGATGGCCGCGCACCGTGAGCAGTTGACTGCACCCGTGCTGATCGGAGTCGGCGCGGCCTTCGATTTCCACGCCGGGCTGAAACGGCAAGCGCCGCGCTGGATGCAGAGGAGCGGACTCGAGTGGCTGTTCCGTTTGGCGACCGAGCCGCGCCGGTTGTGGAGGCGGTATTTGATCAACAATCCGAAGTTCGTGATCGCGGTGGGGATGCAGTTGGCGGGTTTGAGGCGATACGACAGTAAAAATGATTGAACGCGTCGTTGCCTTTGGAAGAATGCCCCTCTCTCGTCGATCTTCCTTAGAGGTCGGCCTGAAGCACATCGTGGCGATGGTTGCTTTATGCTACATTGTCTTGGCAGGGGGAGGGCTGTTTGCAAACACCTATCTGCTCTGGCAGGTCGTGACACTGATTTTAGGAGCATCATTGGTGATCAGTTGGTTGCTTTGGCGAGGTGTTGCCGAACGGGCGGCCTGGTCGGTCACCGGCTTGGAATGGGGCCTGTTGGCAACTATCCTTGCGGCATTTGCCTCTTGGGCTGTGTCACCCGATGGGCGTGTCAGCGCAGCTCGCTTGCTAAAGCTATCTGGCTTTCTGCTGATCTTCCTCATGGCAGTCGATTGGCTTTCCGCAGGCTGGCCTCGTGCTTCGATAATTAATGCACTACTAACCGTATCGGGTTTGGCAATGGCCGCCGGCCTCCTGGAAATTTATGCGTACTATGCCAGTGGTCAGGGCACCCTATTGTTAGGGGCGTTGTATCGCCCAGTGACGCTACTAGGCCATTCCAACTTGTTGATGAATTCAGCCAATTTGGCCTTGCCATATGTGATAGTGGTATGGCGGCGCGCCCCTCGACACGGGGTGCGAAGTTCTTTGTTGATCTGGTTGATCATGTATACAGTCAACACTGTTTTTGCCTCGTCGCGTGGAGCGCTGGCGGGATTGCTTTCGATGTTGGCCGGGGTGGCAGCTATAATGATTTGGCGATCCCATTCGTCGAAACGCGAGGGCTGGTTACCGTTTTTGAAGCGCTGGATATGGTTAGGGTTGTGCGCCGTAGCCGTACTCATTGGGATACTCGTGTATCAAAGCTCTCACCCGACGCACGGCGGCGGCCTGTTTGCCACTCGCTTTGTCTTCTGGAAAATTGCTGGCCAGCTTGCGTGGGAAAGCCCTTGGTTGGGAGTGGGGCCAGGACGCTTTGGTTTTGAAGTTCCGCGTTTCGTCTCCCTGCCACCCGAATTTTGGCCCATTCATGCTCACGGCATTGTGGCACAAACTTTGGCTGAGTTCGGATTGGTAGGCGTTGGCGCTTTGGCGATGCTATTGGTTTTCTTGGCGCACGTAGGATGGCAACGAGTGAAAGCAGCGCCATCCGACTTACGGCTGGAGACTTGGGCGAGTTGTTTTAGTTTGACCGGGTTTGTCACCCATTCATCCCTCGATGACCCGACTCACTGCTTAGCGACGATGGTGCCTTTGATGATGGTGACTGCTTTGTTGATGACGGCTGCACCGCTGCCGCGTTCGCGCTTTCCAATCGTTGCGCTGATCGTTCCTTTTGCTGTCGGCCTCGCTTTCCAGATTCAATGGTTGATGGCTTATGGCTCATTTGAGGAAGCACGGCAACTGTATAGCAACGGCGAAGTGGAGCAAGCTTACGCAAAAGCGCAGGAGGCGATTCGCCGTGATCCTACTTTGGCTTTTTATCAAATGAATGCCGGATGGTTATCCGCCGAACTGGATGATTGGCAAGCGGCTCAAAGGCATTTCGAATCGGCAGTTGCGACGGAAGGCAATTTGGCGATTTCATATACAAGTTTGGGACTCTCGCGCTGGCATAATGGAGATAGGCAGGCGGCCTACGAAGCATTGCAGAGGGCGGTTGAACTGGCGCCTCTTGCGCCAACAATTCGCTTGACCGCCGGACAGATGGCTGAAGTGTTGGGCGATGAAGATGGCGCGCATCGCGAATATTTGGCTGTGTTAGCGCAACGCCCTGATTGGCGTGACCGCGATTATTGGCTACAAACCGAACTTCGACGTCGAGCTTTGAAAGATGTGCCTGTTGTCGCTGCCACGACGACTGAGACAATCGATGAAATCACTCAAGCTATTGCCCGCGGCGATGTAGAGCAGGCGCGCGATCTGATCAGGGCCGCTCTGTCTTCTGCTTCTTTGCCCGCGCCTATCATCGCTCGCGTGACCCTCTTATCCGGCGACGTGGAAATCGAAGCTGGCGAAATCGAAGCGGCAATGAACGATTATCGTCGTGCGTTGTTTGCCCTCGCTGACTCTGGGCTGGAAGGCGCCGGGAGCACTTTCGGGCGCACATATAGTTTGGGGTTATATGAACGCCAGCCATTGCCAATGGATGTAACAGATGGCCTGGTAGTATTGGACTTCGATCCTAGAACCGATCCGCCTCGTTTCGAGCGGTTACTGATCTGGTCGAATACTTACGACTCCTGCGTTGCATCTCAACAAGTCAAACACGCTGTGCTGGAACTCGATCCACAGAATGCCTTGGCTTTGTCTCTAATCTGCCTGTGAACATCCTCCACCTCTGCCGCCAATATCATCCCTCGGTGGGCGGGGTGGAGCGATTCGTTTCCGATCTCGCCACACGACTCGCCGCGCGCGGGCACACGGTGGAAGTGGCGACGCTCAACCGATTGTGGCGGCGGCCCGGCGCATTGGCCGGCGAGGAGGTGGTGGGCGGCATCCCCGTTCATCGAGTTCCGTTTATTGGCGGCCCGCTGTTTTTTTTTGCGCCGGGCATTCTCCCGTTGCTGAGTCGATTCGATGTGCTGCACGTTCACAACACAGACTTCTTTCTCGATTTCGTTGCCGCGACGAGATCGATTCACCGCCGCCCGTTCGTCGTCTCCACGCACGGCGGTTTTTTTCACACCCCCGATCATTCCGCGCTCAAGCGGTTATACTTTACGCTCGTCACGCGCCGGTCTCTGTGGGCGGCTTCGGCAGTGATCCCGAACAGCGCCAGCGACGAGCGACGATTTGCGCCGCGCGCTCGATGGGCGGTTCGGATTGACAATGCGATTGACTGCGCCTCGTTTTCGATGGAGCGCCGCCAGCCCGTGCCCGGACGTTTGATCACGGTGGGCCGACTCGCGCCGAACAAAAACGTGAGTGGGCTATTGAAAGTTTTCGCCCGCGCCCGCGAGGCTCGTCCCGACCTTTCGCTGGTCGTGGTGGGCGAGGGGCCTCTGCGCGGCCAACTCCAACGGCAGGCAGAAGAATCGGGTATTGGCGGCGCAGTGGAATGGAAAGGGGAACTTGGCGATGAAGCATTGAAAGGAGAGTTGGCGGCGGCAGAAGTGTTTTTGAGCGCGGCAACTTACGAGGGCTTCGGGTTGGCGATGCTCGAAGCGACGGCCGCTGGGGCTGTGCCTGTGGTCAACGACATCGAGGCCTTCCGCGATGTGATTGATGATGGACGAAACGGTTTCATCGCCGATTATGCGAATGCCCCAACGGCGGCGAAGGCATTGCTGGAAGTGATCAGCCTGCCGCCGGAGCGTAAAGCGCAATTGAGCGCCTCGGCAAAAGCGAAAGCGTCGGAGTTCGATTGGGAGAAGGCGGCGCCGAAGTTTGAGGAAGTGTATCTGTCAGTAGTCAGTAATCAGTAATCAGTAGTCAGTTGCCAGCTCGCCAATTACCAATTACTGATCACCGATCACTGATCACCATCGTGCGATTTATTCCCTGCAACCTGTGCGGCGCGGATGAGTGCCGCGAACTGTATCCTTCGACGTTATCGCCCAATGGACGGGGGAAGGGCGGCAGTGCGTTCCTCTGCACCTCGCCCGATTACGGCCAGCATTACCGAGTGGTGCAATGCCTGCGGTGCGGTTACGTGTATGCCAACCCGCGCGGTGATCCGGCGGAAGTGATGCAGGCTTACGAGTCAGTGGAAGACCCGCTCTATTTGCGCGAGCGCGCGGGCCGTGAGCGGACGTTTCGCAAACACCTCAAGCCGTTGCATCGAGTTGCGGGCGAACCCAACGGGCGCAAGCTGCTGGATGTGGGCGCGTACATTGGCGTGTTTGTGGAAGTGGCGCGGGCGGCGGGGTGGGACGCCGAAGGGATCGAGCCGTCGGGGTGGGCGGTAGGGGAGGCGGTGCGCGCGGGACTGCCGGTGCGGCGCGGGACGTTGAGCAGTGTTGGCTTCCCATCCGAGTCGTTTGACGTGATCACGTTGTGGGATGTCATCGAGCATTTCGATGATCCCCGCGCCGAGCTCGATCATGTTTTTCGCTTGCTCAAACCGGGCGGCGTTGTTGTCATTCATACGATTGACATGGGCAGCCTGACGGCGAAGTTGATGGGCGCGCGTTGGCCGTTTTTGATGGAGATGCACATTGCCTTTTTCTCGCGGGCCACTCTGCGGGCCATGCTGGAGCGAGTCGGATTTCAATATGTGGGCGATCACACCGAGGGGCGTTATTTGCGTTTGGGGTATTTGGCCGGGCGGGTGAGCGCGGCGTTCGGCTCGTGGGTGGGCCGCCCACTGGAGCGGGCGATTGCCGCGTTGAAGATGGGCGAGTGGATGGCGCCGGTGAATACGTTGGATTTGTTTACGGCGTATGGGAGGAAGGCGGCGAGGGGTGATCAGTGATCGGTAATTGGTAAACAGTGAATGGGAATTGGGGCGATGGCGATTCTCATTTGTGTTGATAGACCAACATCCCATCGCTTCCGTAAATGTCGGTGGGAATCTTTTGCCGCAGGGTGTAGTCGGCCAGAAACCGCGAGTCGGCGAGGAGGGTGCGGCGGCCATACACTTCGAGGAAGACGACGTGATCGGGCCGCGCCTCGGCGATGAGATCGGCGGAGATGGCGTAGGTGATGACGAGTTGATCGGGCGGGAGGGGATAGTAGGCCGTCGATTCGGGGGAGACGAGGCCGAGCGTGTCGAGGATACGCGCGCCGGAGAAGTAACCGAGTGCGCCAATGTCGCCAGCGGCGATGACGGTTGTCGGCGTCACTTCAGGGGCGAGGTCTTTGCCGATCTGCGTGTAGAGTTGCTCGAGTTGGAACCAGGCCATTTGCGGGGCGGGCCGGTTCGGGCCGTGATCGGGTGTGAGAGTCCATGCTCGCAGACTCATTGCAATGAAAAATGTCCAAAGGATGATGAATGCAATTTGAGATTTGAGATTTGAGATTTGAAGTTGAAGTATGGCGGAGAGGCCGGTGAGGATGACGATGAAGTAGAAGGGCAGTGGTGGCGTGAGATACCAGCGAAAGATGAGCGGGTTGGCGACGGCGAAGACGGCAAAATAGAGAAAGGGGTAGAGAGTGATGGGGAGAGAGCGCGAGTCGCGGCGAAGGGCGTTGATGATGCCGATGATCGACAACGAAAGATAGGCGATGAGGAATGCAAAGAGGATCGGCGTGTTCGGAAAGGTGAGATTCTCGAAGAACGGCGTGGCGTAATGTTGAAGCAGGCGAACGAAACCTTCGGCGGGCTGGAGGCGATAGGCGGCGGTTTTGGCGGCGATGGAGTGCGGGATGGGCGAGCCGAAGTAAAGGGCGGCGAAGAGCGTCCACAGGAGCAGGGGAATGACGGATGCGAAATGGTGAAAGCGGAGCGAGGATTGTTTGCGGAAGATGCGCACGGCGAAGTCGAGGCCGATGGGGCCGATGAAGATGATGGCGTCGGGGCGGGTGAGGAGAGCGAGGGCCGAGGTGAAACCCCACGCCGGGTGATCGCGCAGATAGAGCAACGCAGTGAGAGTGATGAGCAATACGAAGACCGATGTTTCCATTCCGCCGATGGCAAAGGTGACGCCGAACGGCGCGATGGCATACAGCACCCCGTCGGCGATTCCCACCCGGCGGCGGCCACTGATCGTTTGGCCCAGTGGGGCGAGAAGGGCGCAAGTGAATCCATCGGCGATTGCGTTCACCCAGATCGAGAGGGCGGGGAAGTTGCCGGTTCGCCCAAGGATTGAGAGCGCGGCCATGAGTAAGGTGTAGAGCGGGGTGGTGGTGCCCATCACATGTTCGCCTGGGTTGTACACGAAGCCGACTCCATTGACAATGTTGCGCGCATAACGAAAGGTAATATAGGCATCGTCCACTATTCGCTCGCCGGGCAGGAGGCGAAGGAACACGGCGAGGGCGAAGAGGAGAATGGGCGAGTAGCGAATAGCGAACAGCCGCTTTGCGTAGCGGATAGCAAGTGGCGAATGGCCGGATGGGTTGAGGCGTTGAGGGGGCATTGGGTCAGGGATTGGGTAGCTGATGATGCAAGATTTTGCATCAACACAAATGATTATACGGTCATCATTTCCGCGTGACAACGCAGGGATTGTGTGCGCGTTGCTCGCGGCGGTTGCGCTCAAAGCGGCGTTGCTGGCGCTCGATGCCTTTCCCTTCAACGCCGACGAGGCGGTGGTGGCGCTGATGGCCCGGCACATTTTGCAGGGTGAGCGCCCGGCCTTCTTTTACGGGCAGGCCTATCTCGGCAGCGCCGATGCGTGGCTCATCGCGGGCGCGTTCGTTCTTTTGGGGCAGAGCGTGCTGGCCGTTCGCATCACCCAATTCATTCTCTATCTCGGCACGGTGGCCACAACGTATTTGCTGGCGCTCAAAGTTTTTCGTGATCGTTGGGCGGCGAACGCGGCGGCTCTGCTCATGGCTATACCCGACCGTGCTCGTGACTCTATACACCACCGCGACGCTCGGCGGCTACGGCGAAACACTGCTCATCGGCAACATTTTGCTCTTGTGGGCGATGAGGTTGCGCGAGAAGAGTCGGCGTCACCTCGAATGGCTTCTCTTCGGCGTGTTGGCCGGCTTCGGGTTTTGGACATTCGGACTGATCGGCGTGTATCTTTTGCCGGTAAGCATTGCCCTTGTTTTTCACCACAGAGTTCACAGAGAACACAGAGAGGAATCTGCTTGTCAAAACCCTGTGCGCTCCGTGTTCTCTGTGGTGAATCATATTTTGGCCCTGTCTGGTTTTGTCATCGGCAGTTTTCCGTGGTGGCAGGCCACCCTCTTCGGCGCGGCCACCGTGAGCGAACTCGGCGGCGCGGCCATCGCCGGAGCCTCACAGCAAAGCCCGCTCGCCGCCATCGCCTTTCGCCTCTTCGGCCTCATCGTGCTCGGCCTGTCCGCCGTCGTCGGCGCGCGCCCGCCGTGGGCCGTGCGTTGGCTGGCATTGCCGCTCGCGCCCCTCGCCCTGTCCCTCTTCATCGGCGCAGTCATTTGAATGATCAAAACGGGCTTGCGTGAGTGGCCGAGAATCATGTTGACCGGACTGTGCCTCACGCTCATCGTGGCCTTCGTCGCCACCCCGTTTGGCAACGATCCCTCAGGGCGATATTTTCTCCCGTTGGCGCCGCCGCTGGCCCTGTTCACCGCAGACCTTTTGAATCGAATCCGGCGCAATTACCCGCGCGCCGCCATTGCCGCGCTTTGCGGTGTGCTGGCCTTCAACCTGTGGGGCAACATCGAATCGGCGCTCACCGCGCCGCCGGGCATCACCACTCAATTCGACGCCGTGGCGCAAGTGGACATGCGCGACATGCCGGCCGTGATCGACTTCCTCATCGCGCGCGGCGAAACGCGCGGCTACAGCAACTATTGGGTCACGTTCCCCATGGCATTCCTTTCAGGCGAAAAGTTGATATACTCCGCAGCGTTGCCCTATCATCTCGACTTCAAATACACCACTCGCTATGACCGCTACGCGCCATACCGAGAGGCAGTGGCCGCCAGTGATCGTGTGGCGTACATCACCACCAAACATCCCACCCTCGATGAACAGTTGCGTGCACAGTTCGCCGCGCTTGGGGTGGCCTTCGAGGAAAAAGCCATCGGCGACTTTCGCATCTTTTATAATCTCTCGCGTAAAGTGACCCCCGCCGAACTCAACTTGCCGAAATGACTCTCACCCCTCGCCGCCTCGCCACCGCCATTCTCTTCGTCGGCCTCTTTGCTATGGCAACACGCGTGGCGGTGGACTCGGACACCTTTTGGCATTTGCGCGCCGGAACGTGGATGCTCGACAACCGACGCCTGCTCAACTTCGACGCCTTCTCGCACACGCGCCTCAACCAGCCGTGGGCTAATCACTCGTGGCTCAGCGAGATTCCCATGGCCGTCCTCTATCGCGCCTTCGGTTGGGGCGGGCTTAACGCGGCGACGGCGATCATCGTTTGGCTGGCGTTTTTGTTTGTGTATCTTTCCGGCGAGGGCGGATCGTATCTGCGCGCTTTTGTTGTTGTGTTGGCCGCCGCCGTGTCGGGAGTGTATTGGGCGGCCCGCCCGCATATCGTTTCGTTGTTGCTCACGGCAGTGTTCAACTACATTCTCATCCTCTATCGCTATCGCGGAATCAACCGGCTGTGGATTTTGCCGCCGCTCATGATCGTGTGGGTGAACTTGCATGGCGGATTTGCCATTGGGTTTGTTCTGCTCGCTATCACTTTTGTCGGTTACGCCTTTGCGTTTGCCGTTGGCGGCTTTCGATCCGGCGATGCGTCGCGGGGAATGCTGTGGGTTGGCGGGATGGGGTTGGCGTGCGCGGCGGCGGTGGCCGTCAACCCATACGGAATACAAATGTTGTGGTATCCGTTCCGCACCGTCTCCATCGGCGCATTGCAAAACTATATTCAAGAGTGGCAGTCGCCAAATTTTCACGCCCGCGAAGCGCAGGCGTTCATCGTCATGTGGCTGATCACTTTCGGCGCGGCAGGTCTCGGTCGGCGGCGACTCGATACTACCGACTTTTTGCTCTTCGCCGTGTTCAGCGTATTGGCTCTGCTCGCCGGACGCAATATCGCCGCCTTCGCCGTCGTGTGTGCGCCCGTCCTCATGCGCCATGCTGACTCGGTCATTGCCGAGTTGGGAGAACGCTGGCCGCAGATGAAGTTGCGCGACAGCGCATCGCCAACGTCCGTGATGCAGACTCTGAATTGGGCGCTTTTGATTCTCGTGGCCGCCGCCTCGGCGGTGAAAATCGCCATGCCGCTGAACCCCGACACGACCAAGTCGGCCATCGCACTCACTGCACCGATGGGCGCGGCGGAATATCTCAAAACGCATCCGCCGCCGGGCGCGATGTTCAATTCATACAACTTCGGCGGCTACCTCGTATGGGCGTTGTATCCCGATGTGCCCGTGTTCGTGGATGGCCGCACGGATCTCTACGACGACGATTTTCTCAACGAGTATCTCAACGCCTACACAGCCGGGCCGGATTGGGAAAAGACTTTGGAGAAATACAACATTGGCGTTGTGCTGGTGGAAGCCAAAGCGCCGATTGCCCGCGCGCTGTTGGCGAAACCGGACTGGGCAGTGCGGTATCGGGATGCGCTTTCAGTAGTAATTGTGAAAATGATGAGTGATGATTGATGAGCGGCGCAAGTGGGGAGTGATCATAGCGGCAGGTCTGGCCGTGCGGCTTATCATCGCGTGGCTGCCCGTTACGACTCTCATTCCCCACACACTGCCCGACGATGCCTTCATTTACTTTGTGATTGCCCGCAACATTGCCGCCGGATTGGGCGCGACGTTCGACGGGGTGAAGCCGACGAATGGATTCCATCCGCTGTGGGCATTGCTCATCGCGCCGATCTTTCGATTCGCCCCAAACGGCGATCTGGCGGCGCATCTCGTTCTGACATTGGGGGCGGTCTGCGATGTGGTTGCTGGATGGTTGGGTGGTTCGGTGGTTGGGTGGTTCGGTGGTTGGGAGGATCGATCATTGGCCCGCAGGGCGTCGTTGGCTGTGATGGCCTTGTATCTTTTCAACCCGCGCATCGGTCAATGGATTGGAAACAGGGTTGACGATGATGATGCTGTCCGCGTGCGTGGCCGGTTGGGCGCGGCTGACGGCGTCGCCTGAATCGAACGGCCGCGCGGCGCTGTTCGGCGCCTTGGCGGGACTCGCGGTGTTGGCGCGAAGCGATGTTGGGCTGATCATCGGCGTGTTATCGCTGTGGCTCATTCTAAAAAAGAGATGGACTGCATTTGCCATCGCAATGGTCGCCGCCGTTGCAGTCGTCGCTCCATGGTTCGTGTGGAGCTGGCAACGAGTGGGCACGGTGGTGCAGTCATCGGCGGCGGCGATCCCGTCTCTGGTGGCGTATCGCATTCAATCGGGCGGCGACGTGTGGGGCAGTGTGCTGTTCCCAATCATCAATTACAGTTTTCGTTATTTGATCATTTATCCGGGTGTGGCATTGATTGCCCTCATTGTCGGAGCGCTGTTTGTGCGCGTTGGGCGAGTCCGATTGACGAGCGCGCGAGCGGCTCGCTTGTGGCTGCCATTGGCCAGAGCGCTGCTGATCGTGTTCGTGCATACGTTCGTGCGCTGGTATCCGCGTGGATGGTATTTTGCGCCGCTGGCGTGGGGCGCGGCGCTCGTGGCCGGGCCAACGTTCGCCGCCGGGTTGGCGGCACCCATTGGAAAGCGGTTCGGTGTGTGGGTTGCGGTTGCGTTGGGGTTGATCGTGATCGGACAGTCGATCAAAATGATCGGCCAGCCGGAATACAAATGGCAGAGCGACATGCGCGCGGGCGCGGAGTGGCTGGCGCAAAACGTGAGCGGCGATGAAACGGTGGGCGCGTTCAACGCCGGCATCTATGCCTATTACAGCGGGCGGCGAGTGTTGAGCCTCGACGGGCTGGTGGATTGGGATGCAATCGAAGCGCGGCAAGAAAAACGATTGCTCGATTATTTTGTGGAGCGCGGCGGGACTCTGATCATCGATCATGAAGCCTATGCCATTGGAAGTTTTAGCCCGTTCTTCGGGGCGCGGACTCTGGAGCCGATAACGCAGCTGCCGACGCTTGATGGCACGTATGGGCCGATTGTGGTGTATCGGGTCAAGTGATATGAGCGCAAAGCAACGATTCGACAGACGGCAGTGGATGTTATTGAGCTTGTTGGGAATAGCGCTGATCGGGAACACGGTGGTCACCTACTATTACTTCACGATCCGTGTTCCTGGCGGGAATGATTCAATCCCGCGCTACTATGGCGCTCGAGCGTGGCTATTTGAAGGTTTGAGTCCATACAGTCAGGCGGTTGGTGAGCGCGGGCAGATAGCCATATATGGCCGATTGGCGAATGACTCGGGTGAAGATAAGGCCCACTTCGCCTATCCTTTCTACGCGATCTTTTTTTACATCCCCCTCGCATGGCTTGATTGGAATTGGGCGCGCGCAGTTGGCACTGTTTGCACGGAAGCAGCTTTGGCAGCGACGGCCCTTTTTAGCTTCCGATTCAACCGCTGGTCGCCGCCAGCATGGCTGGCGGCCGCTACGCTATTGTGGACATTGATGTTCTATCATGGGGCGCGGACGATTATTCTTTGGCAGTTTGCGGCCGTGTCAGCGGTATTGATTGCTGGCGGCCTTTGGGCGATTCATGAGCGTCGCGATGTGTTGGCAGGCATCACTCTGGCGTTAGCGACTGCCAAACCGCAAATGACGTTCATCATCGTGCCGCTGATCGGATTGTGGAGTCTGTCGGCGCGGCGGTGGCGGCTTGCCATCTCATTGTTGGGAAGCATGATCGTGTTATGCGGGTTGTCGTTCATCTTTGCGCCCGATTGGGTGGCGATGATGCTCCGGCAGATCGAAAGCTATGGTAGTTACACTGATATTGGCTCACCGATCAATACGCTGACTCGTATCGTGTTTCCGTTTCTTGGCCAACCGGTAGAGTGGTTACTCAACCTGTTGTTGGCAGGATGGTTGGCATGGGAGTGGTGGCAAGCGCGGCTTGGTGAAGGAAAGCGATTCGATTGGGTGGTGATGCTGACGCTGGTGATCACCAACCTGGTTGCGCTCCGCACTGCCACGACAAACTACGTGATGATGACGCCGACTCTCGTATATCTATTTGCGCGCGCCGCGAATCGCTGGGGAGGCAGGGCGTACATTTGGATAGCGGCTGTTGAGGCAGTCATGTTTGCAGGGCTGTGGGTCTTGTTTGCTGTGACGGTTAAGGGGCGTATTGAACAATGGCCCATGTATCTTCCCTTGCCCTTGGGGTTGCTGGCTGGATTAATTGCCTGCCGCCCGAGGTCGCTCGCATGAGCCGCCTCAAAGGAGCCCTTTCGGGGTTTGTCTTTATTTGGGCATTGGTTGTTGCCTCTGCTTACTATGCGAATCATAAGCCAATCGTGCTATCACAAGTGATGGCAATGGGCGCCGCCACTTGGGCTCTTCTATGCACGAGTATGTTGATTGCAGTCGGAGCAGGTGTTGGCCGCGCTGTTCTAGGTTGGCTGAAATTGCCATTCGCCCGGAAATCGCTCCTTGAGCGCACAGCATATGAATCCGGACTGGGATTGGGATTGCTTAGCTATGTGGTGTTGGTTTGCGGGTTTCTTAGAACGCTGAATTCGATCGCGGCTTGGCTGCTCTTGTTGTTGGCCGCTTTTGTGTTGCGCCGGTTCATTCGCGATTGGCTCAGAGATTTTGCGGGCGTATGGCAGGAGGTGAGGCCCCCCACTACAGTGGAGTGGGGGCTGGCTGCGTTTGTTGGGCTTACTATGGCCATTGCGTTGCTAAACGCGCTTGGGCCAGTCATCAGCTGGGATGCGTTGCTGTATCATCTTACTGGCCCAAAGCTGGACGTGGCGACCGGGCGTTTGAGCGTGCCTGCTTCCATTCCCCCCTTAGGATACTCAATCAGTGTTGAGCTTCTCTTCACTTGGGCGTTGTTGATCGGCGGCGAGCTGGCCGCCGCCCCATTGCACTGGTGGTTTTGCGTGTTGCTATGCGGCTTAGTTTGGCAATGGGGGCAACGCTCCAGCACGACGCGTCTAGGTTGGCTGGCGGTTGCCATCTTGCTCAGTGCGTCGTCGGTGCCGCTCTTGGCAGGCGAGCCTTATATCGATATCGCTCTAATGTTTTTTACAGCCGCTGGCTTCGGGGCATTGGTCATCTGGCGCGAAGACAATATGCAGAACCCGCGCTGGCTGATTGTTGCGGGACTAATGGCTGGTCTGGCTTTCGGAACAAAGATCAGCGGTGGTGTGGTTATTTGTGCGCTCGCGCTCGTCATTAGTTTTAGCGCGAAATCAAACTGGGCCGAGCGGATCAAGGCGCTCATGGCCTTTGGCATTGTGGCTGGCTTGACAGCCTCTCCATACCTTCTGAAGAACTTCGTTCTGACGGGCAACCCAACATACCCTTTCTTTGCGAACGGGGTAGGGTGGGATAGTTGGCGCACGGCTTGGTTTAGCAGGCCGCGCTCCGGCTGGCTCTACACAAACCAACATGGATTGCTGCTTGCCGCTCCTTGGTACATGAGCATATTGGGCGTTGAAGGAGGAGAGTGGCATGCTACTATCGGCTTCATGTTCTTCCTGCTACTGCCGATGCTGCCGATCGGGGCGGCTGATCGTGCGCCCTTGATTCGGCGTTGGTTGGTTGACGTATTGATCATGGCATCGGCAATCTATGCTGTATGGTTGTTCGGCTCCGCCCAATCCCGATTGGCTGTCCAGCCACGATTGCTCTTTCCAATACTGCCGCCGCTCGCTCTTGCGAGCGCTATCGCCTTTGACGGCTTGCGGGTATTGGCGACAAAGATATTGTCCGTTCATCGCGTGATCGGCGTCTTGCTGGCAATGGGGCTGGCGTTAACCGGCTATCAATCGATCAGCGATTTCATAACCAATGGCCCGGGCCGCGTGCTGCTCGGCCTGCAAACCCGTGAAGAGTTTCTATACCAGCGACTAGGTTGGCATTACGCGGCGATGCGCGCAGTCAACAGCCTGCCGGTGGACAGCCAAGTCATTTTCATGTTTGAGCCACGTTCCTACTATTGCGATCCTGGCCGGTGCATTCCGGACGGGATTCTGGATGCGTGGTGGCATGCTCGGCGGCTTGGCGGCACGTCCGCCAGCATCCTCATCGACTGGCAAAGGTCCGGCATCACCCATGTCCTCATCTACGATCTCGCGGTTGAGCTATTTCAGTCTTCTGGAACCGAGCCGTTTGAACCAGAGGATTGGCAGGAGTTGGCTAAACTGAAATCCTCGCTTTTTCTCGTGGAGAATTTCGGGGATGCGTATCGGCTCTATCAAATCGAACCCACAGAGTAGCGCCCGCTCGGAAATCATCTGGGTCTTGGGCGTGTCGGCGATCGTTGTAGCCGCGACGTTCGTGCCCTACGTTGTTGGGTGGCTGCGCCAGACTCCGGAGTTATTCTTCTCAGGAATCCTATTCAACTCTATTGACGCTAATGTGTATTTGGCCGTTATGCAACAGGGCCGGCATGGATCATGGTTGATGAGTTTGCCATTTACCGCCGAGGCTCATCCGCCGATGTTCCTATACGAATTCTACATTCTGCTGGGGAACATCTGCCGGTGGCTTGGTGTTACGCCCTTGATTGCTTACCATGCAGTGCGGGGGCTGGGTGGGCTGGGTCTTCTTCTAGCAGCATACGACTATATTCGGGTTCATATCGCATCGGTTGCGATTCGCAAGGTCGCCTTTTTGCTTCTATGCATGGGATCAGGCTTCGGATGGTTGATGCAAGTTATCAGGCCTGTCGGCCCGGACGGCATTTCGAGCATAGATTTTTGGCTGATGGATGCTTACGTGTTTTTCTCGATTTTGCTTGTCCCGCACTTTTCCGTAGCATGGGCATTGGCCTTGACGCTGCTTGCTTCGATGACTCGAGCGGCGTTTATGCCGGGATGGAAACTAGGGCCGTTTGCCTTTGTCTCCGGTTTAGGGCTGTCAATTGCCCACCCGAAGATAGCGCCGGTCATAATCATGACGGCGATCTTGTCGGCCATAACGCTGAGCTGGTTGCATCGCTCAGGGGCGAGTTCCGTGTTGGGGGTATTTGCGGCGGCGATGATGGGCGCAGGGTTGCCACTGCTCTATTACTTCTATCTGGCGCTTACTAATCCGGTTTTTGAAGCGCTGGCAAGGCAGGACATCACAATGTCTCCGCCTTTTGGCTATTACGTGACCGGCTTCGGGGCAGTGAGCATACTTGGGGCTATTGGCGGGTTAAGGGTGTACAAGCGAAGGGTCGGGCGTGAAGCTCTGATGTTGGTTTGGTTATTCACGGCGATGATCATGCTGTATGCGCCTCTTCAATTCCAAAGGCGATTCATAATGGGCGCGCAGACGCCGTTGAGCGCTTTGGCCGCCATCGGATTAGTCACCGTTGTGCTTCCATGGATACGGCGGCTATCGGCCGCCAGCCCCGTTGCGCGTTGGTATTCCCCTCGCCGACTCCGCATGCTCAGCCTGAATCTGGTGATTGCATTTTGCACGCTGTCAAATCTCTTGTTGCTGGGGGCCTATTCAATGAATGCTTGGCTCCGGTCGCCTGCTATATTTATCCCGCGCGGCGTTGCGATGGCCGCCGATTGGCTGAGGCAAGCCGCGGCAAGCGATCTGACTCTGGCGGCATACCCTACCGGGAACTACATTCCGGCTCGAAGCGGCGCGCGCACATGTATTGGGCATTGGAATCTGACGCTAGACTTTTATCAGAAGCAAGACACTATTGACCGCATCTTCAGCCGAGAGATTGACGACACAGAACGCGAGCGATTGTTGCAGACATTGAAGTGCCGATTTCTTTTTTATGGGCCAGCCGAACAGCAGCTAGGCCCATTTGATCCGGATTCGGCTCATTATTTTCGACGACGATATTCCGCGCACGGAGTGGTGATTTATGAATTCATTCCATGACTCCGCCCTCCACGGTCTTCGGCGGCCAGCGTGCATTGCTTGTAGTTCCAGCGGAAATGCCCGGTTAAAAATGAAAGGCGTTGTCTGAAATGACTATCACTCGCGCCGAGCTGCGCTGGGTGGTAGCTGCCAGCCTGATGGTGTTATTGTTGTCGTCGGTTCCGATTGCCGCCGGTTACGCCGCCCAGACTTCGGATCAAATCTTCCTCGGCGCTGTTTATGATTTTCTCGACTACAACGTGCATCTAGCCGGCATCCAAACCGGACTGCGCGGCTCGTGGCAGTATCCTCTTCTGCATTCGTCGGAGGCAATTCCACCGGCCTATGTCAAAACATTCTATATCGCGCTTGGCCAGATTGGGCGTGTTTTGCCTCTGCCGCCGCGAGTGCTCTATGAACTCGCCCGCTGGCTGTTCGGGCTGTGGATGTTGCTGACGATGTATTTCTTTGCCGCCCGGTTTCTTGGATCGGTTGCCCTGCGCCGCGTTGCATTTCTGCTTTTCGCTCTCGGCTCAGGACTTGGCTGGCTCATGCTCGTCTTCGGCTGGCAACCTCGCCCGGACATGGCGGCTGTTGATTTCTGGTTGATCGACCTATACGGCTTTTTCAGTTTGATGGTCTTTCCGCACTTCTCGGCCGTGTTTGCCTTGATGTGGACGACCGTGTTGGCTTTTCTTGAGCACTGGCATACCGGCCAACGACGTTGGCTGGCCGTCGGGGTTGCGTCGGCGTTGGCTGTTCAAGCCATTCAGCCGTTTGCGCCGCTTGTTGTAGATGTGGCGCTGGCTGGTGATGCGGCCTGGAAGTGGCTGGGCTTGCGCCGCATTGCGCCGCGAGAAATTTTCTCGTTGAGTTTACTAGCGGCGGCTCAAATGCCCCTATTGCTTTACTCGATGGGAGTGTTCAACCATCCCGTCTGGCAAAGCTTCTCACAACAAAATGCAGAGGCTATCACCTCACCCTCACCAATCTATTATCTGCTCGGACTGGGCTTGCCGGGCGCATTGGCGGTTTGGGGCGCGTGGCATGTGGCGCGACACAAAACGGGCGAAGTAAGAGTGCTGATCGCGTGGGTGATCGGGGTGATGATTCTGATTTATTTGCCGACTCAGTTTCAACGCCGCTTCACCGAAGCGGTGATGGGGCCATTGGCCGTGCTGGCCGCTATCGGTTTGGGAAACGGACTCTTGCCCGCCCTGCGGCGGTGGGGTGGACTCAAACGATGGTTGGCGAGAGTCGGCTACCCCTATCGCCGGATGCGAGGCTTGGTCGTTGTATTGATCATCACCTTCTCGTTGCAGTCGTCGTTGTATCTCACATTGGGTGGAGCGCTGTTGGCTGCCACTCACTCGCCCAAACTTTTTGATCGAAGAGAAGTGATAGAGGCGGTCGATTGGCTGGGCGAGCATTCCGATTGGCAGGATACCGTGTTTGTCTCGGAACGAACCGGCAGTCTCATCCCGGCGCGCATCGGGCATCGTGTGTTTCTTGGGCACCCGATAGAAACGGCTTATTACGAGGCGAAGACGGCGGCGGTCGAAAAGTTTTTCAGCGGGGCGCTGACAGAGGATGAGGGAAAGGCATTGCTCGTTGAATGCGGCTGTCGGTTTGTCTTTTACGGGCCTGCCGAGCGAGCGATGGGCGATTTCGCGCCGCCGACTTTTCTCAAAGCCGTGTTCGCCAATGAAGCCGTAACGGTTTTCGAAGTGGCCGATGGATCGTAGAGCGTTGCCACAACGACAAACGATGAGCGATGAGAAATGAACGATGAAGCATGACGGCGCAATCAGCCTCCGCTCCCCGATCATTGTGCTTCTGTTTGCCTTTATCCTTCGGCTGATTGGCCTCAATGCGCGCCCGCTGTGGTACGACGAAGCGTTTGCGGCGCTGTTCGCCGAGAAAGGATTTCGGGCGATGTTGGCCGGGACTTTGACTCCGGTGGCGGGCGCATCGGCGGATGTGCACCCCATTGCCTATTACACTGCGCTCGACGGCTGGATGCGAGCGGCGGGGCAGTCGCCGTTCGCGGCGCGGATGCTTTCGGTGTTCGCGGGCGCGGCGGCGGTGGCGGCGGCCTACGGGATCGGTCGGCGGTTGTTCGGCAAACGGGCGGCGATAGCGGGGATGGTGATCGCGGCATTCTCTCCGTTCCAAGTTCATTACGCGCAAGAGGCGCGCATGTATGCCGGGTTGGCGCTGTTTTGTTCTCTTACGGTTCTGTTTTATCTCCGCGCGCGTTCGATCCGCCATCCGCTATCGGCCATCCGCTATTGGCTCGTCGTTGCTGTGTTCTCATCGGCGGCTATGTATATGCACAACCTCGCCGTGTTTTTTTTGCTGGCCTTTGGGTTGAGCACGCTCCCTCGCCCGAAGCTGTTTGCAAAAGTGGCGGCGGCGGGGGCGGCGGCGTTTGCGCTGTGGCTGCCGTGGTTTCTCAACGTGCCGGGGCAGTTCGCAAAACTGCGGCAGGCCTATTGGGTGACGCGCCCCGATTTTGTGACGCTGTTGCAAAGCGCGATGGTGTATCACGCGGGCGAGGAATTGTTGGCGGCGCGAATGTGGCTGACGCTCGCGTTGTTCACTGCGATGGCGCTGCCGTTCATGCTGCTCTTTCAACTTTTCAAGACTCGCCAGGGCGCCGAGTCGCGGCGGGCGGCGTGGCTCACGGCGCTGGCCGCCGGGACGCCGACACTGTTGTTTCTCGCCTCGCTCTATCAGCCGGTGTACATTCAACGCGCATTGTTGCCCGCCTCGTTGATGTATTCGATTGTGTTGGGGTGGCTTTTCTCTCCCCCCATGAGCGACGCGAATGGGGGGAGTTGGAGGGGGGCAATGCCCGCTCCAGTCCGATGGCTATTGGCCGCGTTGCTCGGAGTCACATCGGTGGCCGGGCTATGGGCGCACTACACTTTCGCGCAATTCCCGCGCCCGGACTTTCCAGCGGCGGCCGCATTCCTTCGGCAAAATGCCGAGCCGGGCGATGTGATCCTTCACAGCAACAAACTCACGTTTTTCCCGATGCACTATTATGATCGCGGTCTGCCGCAATCGTTCCTCGCCGACCCTCCCGGTTCGGGAAGCGACACACTGGCCTTGCCCACGCAGGAGGTGTTGGGCTTGTTTGCAGTGAGCGATGTCGAGACGGCAGTGGGCGGGGCAGGGCGCGTGTGGTTTATCGTCTTCGATAGGGCCATCGAAGAATATGCGCCGGACACGCACCCTCATCTCGCCTGGCTCGCCGATCACTTTTTGTTGGCGGCGATAACGCACTTCGACGATTTGGCCGTGCATGAGTTCGTGAGTCTCGGCAGTCATTGATTCATGCCTCGCCGCGATCTTCTCTTCCTCTTCGCCCTCGCCCTGCTGTTCAACTTCGGCGCGGCCTCGTTCATCCGCGCGCCCGGATACGTGGACGACGCCTATTATTTCGGCGGCGCACTGCGGTTGGCGCAGGGGCAAGGCTTCACCGAGCCGTATCTGTGGAATTATCTCGGCGATCCGCAATCGCTGCCACAGCCGAGCCACCTCTATTGGATGCCGCTCACGTCCATCGTCGCCGCGCTCTCGATGGCGGCTTTTGGGCAATCCTTCGCGGCGGCGCGATTTCCCCTTCTCCTTCTCGCCAGCCTCCTCCCGCTGATCACGTATCACTGTTCACTGCGCGCCACCGGCCTCCACCGCCATGCGTTCGGCGCAGGCTTGCTCACCATCTTCAGCGGCTTCTATCCAGCCTATTGGGGCACAACCGATTCGTTTGCCCTTTACGGACTCATCGGCGGCGCGACCCTCCTCGCTATTTCACACACCGCAGAGAGCAGAGATTGGAGATGGGCCTTCGCCGCCGGAGTGGGCGCCGGGTTGGCGCACCTCACCCGCGCCGATGGGATTCTGCTGTTGGCGGTCGGCGGTTCGTGCGTGGTGAGTGGTAAGCAACCATTCGCCCGCCGACCCTCATTGTTCATTGGCTCATTGTTCATTGTTCATTCGTCATTGTTCATTGTCGGCTATCTCCTCGCCACCCTCCCTTGGCTCATCCGCAACATGCTCGCTGTCGGCTCGCCGTTGGGCCGCGGCGGCGCGAGCGCGCTGTGGCTCCTCGATTACAACGATCTCTTCAACTATCCGCCCAATCTCACTCCGCAACGATACTTCGCCGCGGGATGGGCGGCGATACTCGATGGCAAATGGCAGTCCCTGCTCATCAACCTTCAAACCATCATCGGCGTGCAGGGGCTTGTTTTCCTCACGCCGTTCATTGCGCTCGGCCTATGGCAATTGCGTCGGCACACATACTTCCGCCCGGCGCTTCTGTATGCGGCCATGCTTTACATCGCCATGACTCTCGCTTTCAGTCTCCCCGGCGCGCGCGGCGGACTGTTCCATTCCAGCGCCGCCCTCATGCCCTTCTATTTCGCCGCTTGCTTTGCTGGCCTCGACGCCGCGATTGATTGGGCCGCCGCTCGCCTCAAACATTGGCAGCCCGAAAAGGCCAAACTTAATTTTTCGATCCTGACTATTGCGATGGCGGCGATACTGACTCTGGCAATGATCACGATTCGGTTGAAAGAATGGAACGGCGGTGATGCATCCTTCCGTGAAATCGGGGCGGCCATTCCCGGCGACGCCGTCGTGATGAGCAACAACCCGCCCGGGTTCTGGGTGGCGACCGGCCACCCCGGCATCCCGCTCGTTAACGGCGATGTATCCATTCTGCTCCTCGCCGCCGACCGATTCAATGCGCGCTATGTTTTGCTCGATCACAATATCCCGGCCGGGCTGGGCGCATTGTATGCAAGCGAGCGCGGCGAGCGACTGCAATTGGTAAATCGTTGGGGCGAGTGGAAGTTGTTCGAGGTCGCGCGATGAAACGCGAATGGAGTCCGATCGCGCTCGGCGCGTTATCGGCGGCGGGGTATGCCGTTGCGCTTCGGTTGGCGGGCGAGTCCGGCTTCCCGCTCGACGATGCGTGGATCCATCAAACCTACGCGCGCAATCTGGGCTGGCACGGGCAGTGGGCGTTCATTCTCGGCCAGCCCTCGGCCGGCTCCACCTCTCCGTTGTGGACGGCGATGCTGGCGATCGGATACACGCTGAGAATCGATTACGAGCTGTGGGCGATGGCGCTGAATGCGTTGTTGCTCGGCGCGACGGCGTGGCTCATGTATCGAGTGTCGGGGCAATGGTGGGCGGGGGCGTTGGCGGCAGTGGAATGGCATTTGGTGTGGGCGGCGGCATCGGGCATGGAGACGATTCTGTTTTGCGCGCTGGCGATGGGGGCGTGGGCCCTCACCCCCGGCCCCTCTCCCAAACGGAGAGGGGAGTTTTTGTGCGGCGTGCTGATCGGGCTCGCGGTGTGGGCGCGGCCCGATGGGTTGACTCTGCTGCCGTTTTGCGCGTGGGCGGTTTGGGCTGCGGCCGCTGACGGAACCCTGCGGTTGAAACGGTTGGGAGGGTTGGCGGGTGGAGCGGCATTCATTCTGATCCCGTATTTCATTTTCAATGTTGCGCTGAGCGGGCAAGTTTGGCCGAACACCTTTTTTGCGAAGCAAGCCGAGTATGCCATTCTGAGGGAACTGCCGCTGTGGCAACGAGTGTGGCAAATTTTTTCTGCGCCGCTCATCGGCTCGCTGGCGTTGCTTGCGCCGGGCGTGGCGTTGGGCGCGCGAGGCCGCTGGCCGCAGTTGGCATGGGTGGGCGCGTTCCTCGCCGCGTATGCACTGCGTTTGCCGGTGACCTATCAGCACGGTCGTTATCTCATTCCGGTCATCCCGATGTTGATCGCCATCGGCGGAGCGGGGCTGGCGAAGTGGGCGCGGTGGAATGTCTCGGTGATGTGGCGGCGGGTAGTGAGCCGGGCGTGGGTGATGAGTGTGGGCGCGGCGGCGGCGGCCTTTTGGGGGTTGGGCGCGAATGCGCTCGTGTCCGATGTGCGCGTGATCAACAATGAAATGGTGGCGGTGGCGAAGTGGATCGCATCACACGCAGGGTCGGATACATTGGTGGCGGCGCACGACATTGGGGCATTGGGTTATTTTGCCGATGTGCGGCTGATGGATTTGGCCGGACTCGTTTCGCCGGAAATGATTCCGTTGATGGGCGATGACTCACGGCTGTGGGATTTTATTCGTGAAGGGAAGCCGACGTATGTGATCACGTACCCGGGCTGGTGTCCGGAGTTCACCCGCCAGCCCGACTTGAAGCCGCAGTTCCAAACGGGGGCCTTGTGCGATCCGGCGAACCCAAACTTGAATATGACTGTATATCTGCTCGAGCGGCATTAGAGCCAATCTGCCAATCGGTTGGGGCAGGGCTTGCCCCTGCCCATTGCGGGCGACCGCAACCCCGCCAAAGGCGGGGCAGGTGGTCGATCCTCCCAGATAGAGTCTCAGCATATTTGCGCCTGCTCTGACGGCTGTGCTATACTCGCGACGACTTAAGACTCAGAGGAGTCCTATGGACAAAAAAGGTGTCGTGATCGTTGAGGATCATCCCGTCTTCCGGCAAGGCCTGAAAGAGATTTTGCGTGGCGAGCCCGACATGACTGTGTTGGGTGAAACCGCCGACGGCGGCGAGGCCATCGAGTTGATCCGGTCATTGAACCCGGACGTGATTCTGTTGGATGTGAATCTGCCGGGCATGAACGGCTTGCAGATCGTTCGGCAGTTGAAGTCGGATCGAAACAAGGCTCTGATTATTATGCTGACGGCCTACGACGATGCCCAGCAGGGGGTTCATGCTTTGCGCGCCGGGGCGCACGCCTTTTGCCCGAAGGATGTTCAGCCGCAGAAGTTGGTGGAAGTGCTGCGGCACGTGCTGCGCGGGCATTTTGTGGTGGGCGATCAGTTGTTCGACCGTGACGGTGTGGACGAGTGGATCGAGAAACAAGTGTCGCAGGCAGGCCGCCCGATATTAGATGAAATGCAGGAGATGTACTCGCCGCTGTCGCCGCGCGAGATGCAGATACTTCAATATGTGACACGAGGGCTGAGCAACAAAGAGATCGCCTCCACGTTGGGGATTAGCCATCAGACGGTGAAGAATCACATGACGGCGATCTTGCACAAGTTGGATGTGGAAGATCGGACGCAGGCCGCCGTGTACGCTTTGCGGCACGGTTGGGTGCGCTTGCAGGATTCCCAGAAATAGGCAGGACAGCCATGGCAGAGACAACATTGCTGGAGTTTCTCGATCAGGTTCGGCAGGAACTTGAGCAGACTCAGCGTGAGATGAAAGAGATCGGCCTGCTCATTGAGCAGAGCAGGGGCGAAGTGGATAAATTGGCTCAGCGCAACACCAACATCACGAACCAGCTGCGGCAAGTGCAACAACATTTCGAGACCGTGCCGCGCAACGACATTCGGCAGGTGTACGATGGGGCGCTCGACGCGCAACAACGGCTGTTCACCATGCGCGGGCAGTTGGAGAAGTTGCAGAGTGATCAGAACAGCCTCGACCGATACGCAAAGACGCTGGAGGGTGTGCTCGAAGCGCTCGGTGAGGCGTCGCCGACCATTGCAAAGCCCGGCGCGGCGGCCAAAGGCGGCAATGAGGCCGAGCCAATCATCGTTCGCATTATTGATGCGCAAGAGTCGGAGCGCCAGCGTATGTCCAAAGCCATGCACGACGGCCCGGCGCAGTCTCTCACCAATTTCGTTTTGCAGGCGGAGATTGTCCAACGACTCTTCGAAAACAATCCCGAACAGGCGCGCATCGAACTGCAAAACCTGAAGACGACCGCCACGGCCACTTTCCAACGGGTGCGCGATTTTATTACCGAACTGCGGCCGATGATGCTGGACGATTTGGGGCTGGCCCCAATTGTTCGCCGCTACGTCAAGAGTTTCGAGGAGAAGTCGGGCATCCAAACCACGTTGACCATTGCCGGCGAGGAGCGCCGCTTTGAGCCGCACCGTGAGGTGATGGCCTTTCGCGCCATCCAAGAATTGCTCGCCAACATTCGCGATCACGCGCAGTGCTCGCAGGTGCGAATCACTTTGGATGTGGACGAGAGCCGGGTGCGAGCGGTGGTGGAAGACAATGGAAAAGGCTTCGACGTGGGCGCGGCGCTGGCGCAGCAGGAAAGCAAACACATCGGTTTGCGCACCCTCAGAGAAAGAGCCGAACTACTCGGCGGCTTGCTGCTTGTCGATAGCACCCCCGGGCAGGGCACTCGCGTGGAAATCGATTTGCCTGTGGGGGGCGTGAACGCGCTGATGTAGTACTTGCAGGGAATTGCGGAGGAGACGGCCTCCCCCTATAATGCGCTCGTGTGACATAACCACTCGATACACACCGGAAGGAGGTGAAACCCACATGTTGTTCATCCTACGCGAAAAGGGGCAAGGCTTGGTGGAGTATGCGTTGATTCTGGTTTTGGTGGCCGTCGTCGTCATTGTCATCTTGGCGTTGCTGGGGCCTGCCATCGGCAACGTCTTCTCCAATATCGTTTCCAATATCTGACCGCGGCTGACACACGGTTGACGCCGGTGATTGTGCAAGTTGGAGCCTCATCGCACGATGAGGCTCTGTATTTTCAGCGGCCTGCGGTTGCGCCGCCCTCAGTTCGCTTGACTTTTCATCCGATCAAAGTATCATACTTGGCACTGTAGTCCACATCCCCTCTTTTGAGGAGGGCCGAATGCAACGCGGTCGACTTTTCATACTACTTGGTTTGTTGCTTCTATTAGGGACGGCGGCCTTGTTTTTGGTGTTGAGCCGCTTCGGCGGCGGCGGCGGCGGGCCTACGCCCACCCCCGAAGGCGCTACGCCGGCGCCTCAAGTCGAAATCACCCAAGTCGTGATAGCCGTTCAGCCGCTGTCGCGCGGCCAACAGATTCCACCCGATGCGGTGGCCCTCGCACCCTGGCCCACTTCCAGCCTGCCGGGCACGGCCATGACCGATGTGACAGCGGTGGTCGGCAAACTCGCCCGATACGATATTGAGCGCGGCGAGCCGATATTGAGCACGCTGGTTGCCGATGACGCCAGCAAACTCAGTTCCACCGGCTCCGAAGCCGCGCTCCGCATCCCGCCGGGGAAAGTCGCCATCACCATCCCCATGACGCGGCTTTCCGGCGTCGGCTATGGGCTGGCCGAGGGCGATCACGTCAACGTGTTGGCTTCCCTCATGTTCGTCGATCTCAACGAAACCACCCAAACCATTCTGCCCGACGACGCCAGTGTGTTCACCAATGTCACGGTGGATCCGGTGACGGGCTCCCTCACCTTCAGCATTCAACCGGCAGGCCCCGAAGGTGTGGTGGAATTCAGTGAGGGGCAGATCAGCATCCCATTTCTTCTCCAACCCTCGGAGGAGCAGAGGCCGCGATTGGTCGTTCAGCAAGTCGTGCAGGATGCTATTGTGTTGAAAGTGGGCACCTTCACCGATAAAGATGTGCTGATCGCTCTGCCCACCGCGACGCCCCTCCCCGAAGGGAGTCCGCCTCCGCCTCCCACCGCCATCCCGCCGCCCGACATCGTCACCCTCATTGTGTCCCCGCAAGACTCACTCGTCGTCAACTACTTCCTGTTTGCCAACGCCAAACTCACATTGGCCTTGCGCTCCGCTGGCGACACATCGCGCGTGGACACCGAAAGCGTAACACTGCAATACGCCATCGAGCATTCCCGCATCTCGGTGCCGGCGCCGTTGGCCTTCGGCCTCGAGCCCGCCGTGCGACAGCTCAAGCCGCCCAAACTGCCGAACGAACCGCCCATCTCCATTGTCCCGCTGCCCGACGGCACATACATCTGCATTGGAGTGAATTGCCCGTAACTCACCGCGAAATATGATGCGCGGCGAACCGAGTAAAAACCTCACAGGTTTCTCAAACCTGTGAGGTTTGGAGACAAACTCTCGGCGCCGCGCACCGCAGCCGTAACATCGGAGAGTCGGAAACCTTATGGCCGCAGGTCAAAAGATCGGTGTCTTGATCGTAGACGATATTGCCGAGACCCGGGAGAACATCAGAAAACTGCTTCAGTTCGAGGCAGACATCGAGGTGGTGGGCACCGCCAAAACCGGCAAAGAGGCGGTGACGTTGGCCCGAGAGAAGCGGCCACACGTCGTGATCATGGACATTAACATGCCGGATATGGATGGCATCACGGCAACGGAGTTAATCTCCAAAGACGTGCCGTCGGCCCAAATTGTCATCCTCTCCGTGCAGAGCGACGCCGACTATTTGCGGCGCGCGATGATGGCCGGCGCGAGAGACTTTCTCACCAAGCCTCCCTCCGGCGACGAATTGATCAGCACCATCCGACGCGCTTACGAAATCAGCAGGCTGCGCACAGCGGCGGCGCCGATGCAAATAGCGGTTGGGCCGGGCGGCCAAACCTTTGCGCCGCTGGAAGGAAAGATCATCACCGTTTACAGCGCCAAAGGCGGAGTGGGATGCACCACCATCGCCTCCAATTTGGCCGTCGCCCTTCACACCGAAGAGACGCGAGTAGCGCTCGTGGACTGCAATCTGCAATTCGGCGATCTGGCCGTCTTTCTGAATCTCAAGCCGCAGCACAGTGTCATCGAACTGTTCGAGAACGCCGAGACGCTCGACGGGGAATTCGCCGCCAGCGTGGCTACCGACCACAGCGCCGGGTTCAAAGTCTTTTTGGGGCCGCCCACTCCCGAACAAGCCGATATCGTCAATGCGGCGCAAGTCAAAAAAGCGCTGGAGTTTCTGAAAACGCGATATGCTTATGTGATTGTCGATACGCCGTCAGCCCTCACCGAAATCGTCTTATCGGCGTTTGACGTATCGGATAAAATAGTATTGGTGGCAACGCCGGATATTCCGGCGATCAAGGATGCCCGCATTTTCTTCGATGTGATTGACGCCCTGAATTTCCCCGCCGACCGCGTTATGTTTGTCCTCAATCGTGTGGACAAGCGGGGCGGCATCACGGCGCAAAACATTCAAGAATCGATCAAGCACGAAGTCACTGCCCAGCTTCCTCTTGAGGAGCGAGTGCTGTTCTCGATCAACAGCGGCGTGCCGCTCCTCATCGGCAATCGTAGCCTCCCGTTTAGTATGGCGATGCTGGACATGGCCAACAAACTCAAAGCAGGATTGGCCCCCGCGCCTGAGAAAGAACCGGCAGTGGTGGAAGAAAAGGGCAAGAAGCCTGCGCCGCGCCGGTTGTTTGGCGGGTAGATAGATCAGTGAAAGGCGGTTAGCAGTGTCTCTCCTCAAACGCATACAAACGACGCCGCAGCCCACATCGGCGGCGCCCTCCGGCCAACCCGCGCCCCCCGGCGGCGATCAAGGCTCCAAACTTGCCGAACTGCGCATGCGCCGCACCGAAGCGCCCTCCGGCCAAACGCAAGCTAAAGACACCTACTTCGATCTCAAGACGCGAGTGCAGAACAAGCTTTTGCAGCAGTTGGATCCGTCGATGGATGTCACCCGCACCGCCGAAGTGCGCAAAACCATCGAAGACCTTTACGAAACCATTCTCAACGAGGAGAACCTCGTCCTCTCGCGCGCCGAGAAGAAGCGGCTCTTCGATCAAATCGTCGCCGAAATTCTGGGCTTCGGCCCCCTCGAGTCTTTGTTGCAGGATGAGACCATCACCGAAATCATGGTCAACGGCGCGAAGAATATCTACATCGAGCGCCAGGGCAAGCTGCAACGCGTCCCCGTCACCTTTGAAAGCGATGAGCACTTGATGCGCATCATTGACCGCATTGTCGCTCCGTTGGGCCGCCGCATCGACGAATCCAGCCCTTATGTGGATGCCCGCCTCCCCGACGGCTCCCGCGTCAATGCCGTCATCCCGCCCATCTCGTTGGTGGGGCCGACTCTGACCATCCGTAAGTTCGCCAAAAAACCGATCACGGTGGAGCAATACATCGCCCTCGGCGCAGTCACGCCCGAAGCGATGGAATTCATGAAGGCCTGCGTCATTGCCCGCCTCAACATCGTCATCTCCGGCGGCACTGGCTCCGGCAAGACCACGTTCCTCAACATTCTTTCCGGCTTCATCCCCGCCGATGAGCGCATCCTCACCATCGAGAACGCCGCCGAACTGCAATTGCGGCAGGAGCACGTTGTCACATTGGAGTCTCGCCCGGCAAACATCGAAGGCAAAGGTGAAGTGACGATCCAGAATCTTGTGGTCAATGCGCTGCGGATGAGGCCCGACCGGATCGTGGTCGGGGAGATTCGTGATAAGGCCGCGCTGGACATGCTGCAAGCCATGAACACCGGCCACGATGGCTCGATGACCACCGCCCACTCCAACGGCCCGCGCGATACCCTCTCCCGTTTGGAAACGATGACCCTCATGGCTGGCATGGATCTGCCGGTGCGCGCCATTCGTGAGCAGATTGCATCGGCCATCAATGTCATTTGCCACCTCGAGCGCCTGCGCGATGGCTCGCGCAAGATCACACAAATTTCCGAAGTGCAAGGTATGGAAGGTGATGTCATTACCATGACCGATTTGTTTGTGTTCGAGCAGACCGGCGTGGAAAATGGCCGCGTTGTGGGTCGGATGCGCCCCACGGGACTCCGCCCCAAATTCATGGATCGCATCGAGGCCGCCGGGTTGCAACTGCCGCCGTCCATTTTTGGCATTGGCGAGCGAATACGCTATTAGCCCCGATTTAGGCGTACAATAGGGCCAGATTTCCCGCCTTGCGGGAGCCACAGGAGATAGAGATGCTGCCTATCATCATCGCAATCGTGGGCGGGGTTCTGGCTCTGGGGCTGGTGGCATTCGGCATCATCGCCTCTCGCAACCAACCCTCGGTGGTGCAAGAACGGCTTGGCCGATACACCGACGCCACCGTGAAGGTTGCCGCCCCTGTTCCCACTGTAGCCAAACCTCGCCAAAGCCCTCTCGGAGAGCGCCTCAACGAAGCCCTGCGAAACCGAAGTTTCTTTGGCAAAGTGCAGAGCACCCTCAACTCGGCTGATCTGAAAATAAACGTCGGCGAGTATTCTGTACTGCTGTTGATGGGTTGTCTCGGGGGCGTCGTCATCGGCGTTTTGCTCTCTGTCATCTCTGACTGCACTTCGCGGGGGGGGGCAATTCTATCGTGTTTGATTAATCGCGGCCCTGCGGACATTGCCTATGCGCTGGCCGGCGGCGGGATCGGACTGTACGCGCCGATGTTCTACGTTAACCATCGGAAGAGCCAGCGGATCAAAGCCTTCGACGGCCAGCTGGGCGATACCCTGAATCTGCTGGTCAACGCCCTCCGCTCCGGCTACAGTGTGCTGCAGGCTATGGAGGCCGTCGCCAGAGAACTGCCGCCGCCCATGTCCGTCGAATTTCGGCGCGTGGTTCAAGAAATACAACTCGGCCTCCCGATGGAAACCGCCCTCGACCATTTGCTGGATCGCATTTCCAGCGAAGACCTCGATTTGGTGATCACGGCCATCAACATTCAGCGCGAGGTGGGCGGCAACTTGGCCGAAATTCTCGACGTGATTTCGCACACTATCCGCGAGCGCATCCGCATCAAAGGTGAAATTGCGGTGCTCACCTCGCAAGGTATTGCCACGGGCTGGGCCATCACCCTCATGCCCGTTGCGCTAATGGGCATCCTCTCCCTCGTCAATCGGCCATATATCGGCGAGTTCTTTATCGCCAAGAATCAGCCGTGCGGCTGGGGCCTGTTGATCATTTCGTTGATCATGATCCTGCTCGGCGGCGCAATCATCCGCAAGATCGTCAGCATCGAAGTCTGATCGTTTCGCTGGCGTGGAGGACTTCCTATGGAAATTCTAATCGGCATCGGCGTAGTGGTGGTGGTGGTGATCGCCGGTATCCTCGTCTTTGTCGGCTTCCGTTCCCCCGAGGCCGCCGACCCTCTGCAATCGCGGTTGGCCGAGTTCGGCTCTCGCGAGAAACCGGTGACGCTCGAAGAGATCGAAATGTCTCAACCGATCACCGAGCGAGTCTTCCTGCCAATCATCCGGCAGATGGGGCAGTGGGCCACCCGGTTCACTCCCGAAGCGGCGTTAGAGGCCACGCAACACCAACTCGATCTGGCGGGCAACCCGGGCAACCTTGGCCCGCGCGAATTCATGATGATCCGCATCGTGGCCGCCGTCGGCATCGGCGGATTGCTGTTCGTCGTCTTCATGGTTGCGCCGGAGAAGAATTGGCCGCGCAACATTGGGTTGACATTGTTGTTCACCGCTCTCGGTTACTACTTCCCGCAACTGTGGCTGTCGAGCAAGGCCAGCCGCCGGCAAGATGAAGCGGTGAAGGCCTTGCCTGATTGTTTGGATCTGCTCACCATTTGCGTGGAGGCCGGGTTGGGCTTCGATGCGGCGATGGGCAAAGTGAACGAGAAGTGGGCCAACGAACTCTCGATGGGTTTTGGCCGTGTGCTTCAAGAGATCCGGCTGGGAAAAACCCGCCGCGAGGCGTTGCGTGATATGTCGGCGCGATTTGAGGTTTCCGACCTAACCAGTTTCATTGCCGCCGTTCTGCAGGCCGAGCAGTTGGGCGTGAGCATGGGCAAGATACTGCGCATTCAATCCGATCAGATGCGGGTGCGCCGCCGCCAGCGGGCCGAATACAAAGCGCATCAAGCGCCGATTAAAATGCTGTTCCCGATGGCGCTCTTTATCTTTCCCACGATCTGGATTGTGCTGCTCGGCCCGGCCGGGCTGTTGCTGCGGAACTCGGCGCTGGCCGGAATCTTCGGCGGTTAGTCGATCTCGGCGGCGTCACGAGGGAGGTGGTTTCTGGCTGTGCGGGCGACAAGAGCCGGAGGCGCTGATCGGTTTCGTATTTTCATCGAGCGAGTTTGGTGGTCGTCGCTCGACGTGGTTTTTCCGCCCCGATGTTCGGGGTGCCAGCGAGTGGGCGAGCGTTTGTGTTCGCTCTGCCGCGCTCAAATCGAATACCTCTCTCACAACGTGTGCGACCGCTGTGGTTATCCACGCAATGCGCCGATCACTGACCCATGCGGTCAGTGTCGGCGTGTTTTGTTTGGCGGCAGCGGTCTGCGTTCGTTGGCCTTTCACGAGGGGCCGTTGCGCCGCGCCATCCATACGCTCAAGTATCGCAACAACGCGCCGGTGGCTGAAGCATTGGCCGGGCTGATGTCGGAGCATTGGCCCGAATCGATGCCCGCCAACGCCGTGCTCATGCCGGTGCCGCTCTCGGCGCAGAGGCTGCGCGAGCGCGGATTCAATCAGGCCGAAGTGTTGGCGCGGCAGCTCGGCGCGCACCGACGCGCGCCCGTGATGGCCGATGGCCTGCGCCGCGTGAAGGTCACGCAATCGCAAGTGGGGCTTACGGCGGCGCAGAGACAGCAGAACGTTGCCGGAGCATTTGCCGCCGATCCGACTCTCGCGCGCGGCCTCACGACCATCCTCATCGACGACGTATGTACAACCGGCGCTACCTTGGCCGCCTGCGCCGAGGCCCTGCTTCAGAATGGGGCAAAAGAAGTGTGGGCCTACACTCTGGCGCGGGCGCGTTACGATAGCGCCGATACTCTCAATTTCGATGGAGGCTCATCATGACGAATAAAGTGGTAATCAAAGGACATGGTATTGGTGTGTGGGACAAAGTGCGGGACTACGTCGAAAAGAAAGTCAGCAAACTCGATCACTATCTTTCGGAGATCAACGAAGTGCGGGTCGATTTGTCGGTCGAGAAGAAAGCCCGCGACGCCGACGATCGCCAAGTGGTGCAGCTCACCGTGCCCCTGCGCGGGGCTATTCTCCGCACCGAAGAACGCGCCGCCGATATGTATACCGGAATTGACGAAGCGGTGGAAAAAATGCACCGACAGATCGAACGGTATAAGGCCAAGCGCCGCCACACCCGCGCCGACGCCGCCGAAATGAAAACGGCGATGGAGCCCGAGCCGGAGCTGGCCGCCGACATCGAGGCTGCGCCCGGCCCGCAAATCGTTCGCCGCAAGAGTTTCCCGGTGACGCCGATGACCGAAGCCGAAGCCATCGAGCAGATGGCTCTTCTTCAGCACGACAACTTCTTCATTTTCTTCAACGCCGACACGGCGAAAATGAACGTGCTGTATACCCGCAAAGACGGCAACCTCGGCTTGATCGAACCTGATCTGGCCTGAGCGGCGAGAACCGTTCCCCCTGAAAAACGGCGCGAGCCGCATGGTTGCGGCTCGCGTTTTTGTTTACCAACCCTGAATGTATTTTTCCCACTCAGAGTTTTCTTTGAGGTGACGCCCGAAAAGATAGTTGGCTGTGGCCGGAGGTTCGCCCGGCTTGCGCCGCAGGGTCATTTGCGCCTCTGCCGCCGAGCGCCCGCCTTTGCGCCGGTTGCACGGCGGGCAGGCGGCCACCAAATTGTCCCAGCGGTGTCCGCCCCCCCGATGGCGCGGGATCACGTGATCGATGGTGAGATGCGGAGTCTGTCTCCCGCAGTATTGGCAGGTGAAATTGTCTCGCCGGAAGACTTCGCGCTTGGACAGTTTGACGCGCGGGCGCGGGCGGCGGATCATGTGTTCGAGCCGGATGACCGATGGCGCGGGATAGATGATGCGCGCCGTGCGGATGTGGCCGCGACCGTTGACGACCAACTCCGCTTTGCCGGTGACGAGCAAGCCGACAGCGCGTTTGGTGTCGCACACATTGAGCGGTTCGTAGTTGGCGTTGAGCACCAGCACGGGCCGAGTCAGATCGGTCACAAAACCTTCACCCATGCTTCGGGATTTTACCTCATTTCTGGTTTTCGTCCATTTCCTTCAAGTTTCGGTAGAGCACGAATTGAAAGTAGGCCATGAGGGCGCTGAGGCGCAAGCCGTGCCAGCCATCGCGCCAGCCGCCCAACGCGATCCATCGCCAGTAGAACTGCCTCAGCGGCTGCAGAATGAAGTTTTGCGGCTTGGCGCGTTTGCCTTCGGCGCGCAAAATGCTTGCGTCGTAGCGCGTGTATGCGTATTGCTTGGCGATGAACTCCGCAACCGTATCATAGTTCAGATGAATGAGCGGGTTTCGCAAACGGCCCTCTTCCCCGTCGAGCACGGCCAACTCGTGCACGTGCCGACTCGGATCGAAGCGAACGCGGCCGCGCCGGAGGAGGCGCAGTTGATAATCGGGATACCAACCGGCGTTCAATGTGAGTTTGCCGAAGATGTAATTGTGGCGCGGGATCCACCAGCCGACCGGCTCCGGTTTTTCGATCACGGATCGGATCTCATTGGCAAGGGGCGCCGTCACGCGCTCGTCGGCGTCCACGAAGAGCACCCACTCGGCGTTGGCGCAGTCGAGCGCGGCGTTGCGCTGTGCGGCGTAGTTGGCGAAAGGATGCTGGATGAACCGCGCGCCGAACTCTCGCGCGATCTGCTCGGTGCTATCGGCGCTGAACGAGTCGAAGACGACGATCTCATCGGTCCAGCGCAGACTGGCGAGGCAATCGGGCAGATGCTTTTCTTCGTTGAGGGTGAGGATGATGGCGGAGAGCATAATCTCCAATTCTCCAACTCTCCAATTTCAAACGAATGGAGAATCGGAGAAGCAGAGAATTAGGTGAGGCGTTTGCGGATCTCCGCGCTGAGGAAGTCCATCGCCCAGACGACGATGACGATAGCCCAAATGGCGGTTCCGGCTTTGTTGTTCTGCGAGGTGTTGATCATCTGCGCCAGGTAGTAGCCGATGCCGCCGCCGCCCACGTAGCCGATGATGGTGGAGATACGCACGTTGATGTCCCAATGATAAATGGTGAACGACAGGAAGTCGGGGACGATTTGCGGGATGACTCCGTAGAGGATCACTTGGATGCGGTTTGCGCCTGTGGCGGTGAGCGCCTCCATCGGGCCGGGATCGATATGCTCCACTGCCTCGGAATACAGTTTGCCCAGCGAAGCGATGGTGATGATGGCCAGAGCGATCACTCCGGCGAACGCGCCGAAGCCAACCCAAAAGGCGAAGAGCATGGCCAGAATGATCGGCTCGTAAGAACGGAACACGCTGAAGAATGTTCGGGTGAGGTAATACATGGCCGCGCCCATCGGGCCGTGTTTGGTGATGTTGCTGGCGGCGAGGAAACTGAGCGGCGCGGCGATGATGACGGCGGCGGTGGTGGCCATGAGCGCCATAAAGATAGTGATGACGATGGCATCCAACACTTCGTAAACGGCGGGGCTGGGTTTGGGATTGCCCACCGGCACGAGCAGTTCAACTTCGATTTTGCTGGGCACGCCGTCTTTGGTGGCGACGATGGGGCGGGCTTCGAACTCGGCGGAGAAGTGGCCGTCGGCGTCGGTGGCAATGAACGGGCCGGGGAAGTATTGATCGCTGGGGAGCCGCCAGCGCAGTTGCAGTTCGGTGTTCGGCGCGAGATCGAATCCCTCGACGGTGAACTTCTCGCGCAGTTCGGCGCAGGCCACGCTGGGCGCCAGCCGCGGGCCGCTGGCGGCTACCTCGCCTTCGGGCGCGGAGCCGCACGGCACGGGCAGAGGCAGTTGCAGAGTCACGGGGGCGATGTCCCGCGCGACGATGTCGGGAGTCATGAAATCGCCGAGCAGTTCGCGGCCTTTCTCATTCGTCGCCAGCGCGCGGAAGAGTCTGGGGAAGTCTACTTGCGAGCCGCGCCAGGCGATGACGTAAGCGGCGATCACACCGAGCGCGATGAGCGTGGTTCGGAGCGAACTGGGCAGAGCGGGGCGGCGGGTCGTGTTCATGATCAGTGCAGTCGTTCTCGGACGCGCGCGCTCACAAAGTCCATCGCCATCACCACCACGAGAATGGCGATGAAGGAGGCGCTCACCGCGCGGAAGTCGCTGAGGTTGATCCACTGCACGAGAAAGAAGCCGATGCCGCCGCCGCCCACCAGCCCGACGATGGTGGACGAGCGCACGTTGATGTCCCAGCGATAAATGGTGAAGGCGGTGAATGGCGGCACGATTTGCGGCACGACTCCGTAGCGCACCACTTGCAGCCAGTTCGCGCCGGTGGCTTGCATGGCTTCGATGGGGCCGGGGTCGATGCCTTCGATGACTTCGGAATACAGTTTGGCGAGCGCGGCCACCGTGTGCACGGCCAGCGCCAACATCCCCGCGAACGGCCCGAGGCCGACAAAGACAACGAAGACGACGGCGATGATGAGTGACTCGATGGAGCGCACGATGTTGAGCAGGGTGCGCACGGTGACGTAAACCGCCAACGTGATCGGGTTGGCGCTCATGAGGTTGCGAGCGGCCAGAAAACTGACCGGGATGGCGAAGAGCGTGCCGAGCGTGGTAGCCATGAGCGCCAACGCCACCGTTTGATAAATGCCCTGCACCACGAATGCGCCATTGGTCGAAAGTTCATAGCCGCCGAGCGGGCGCGATTGCTGAACGTACAGCCGCTGTTCTTGCGGGAGTGTGGGATCGATTCCGGGCGGGATGGCGTTGGGCACGACGAAGGATGCAGAAGTGTTGCCTTGAGAATCGACGAGGATACTGCGAAATTGATTGGCCTCATCGCGAAGCGGGAAGAAATCGCCGATGGGGCTTTGCCACACGAGCTGGGCGTCGGTGTCGGGCCAGAAGCCGGAGCCGTTCACCGTGAGCGTGTCGCCCACGGCGGTGCATCCGGCGGAGAGGGTGAGGGTGGTGTCATTGATCGTGTGCGCGCCCTCTGCCGGTGTTTCGCCGCACGGCACGATCAGTTCGATCCAGCCTTCGTGGTGTTCGGCGCGCGGCTGAATAAAATCGGGGCGCAACATGGGGCGCAGAACGAGCTGTGCGCGCTCGAAGTTTTTGGTGAGCGCGGCGGGATCGAGCCCCGAGGCTTCCCAGCCGAGCGAATAAAACAGGATGAGGCTGGCGAGGGTAACGATCCATGCAGACCATGCGGGCGGTGGCGCGGCGGCGTCCCACACGGCCCAAACCCAAACGATGGCCGGGACGACGAGCCACATCCAGTTTGATGGATCGCCTTTGAAGTTGATTGTCGATTCGCTGAAGGTGGAGGGCGGCGCGACGGCCCAAGCGATCAACCCGAGCATGACGGCGATGAGGCCGAACAGGCCGAGCCCGCGCGCGCGGCGCCCCTGCAAAAATTGGCCGAGACCGGGAACAATCAGGGAAGCTATACTGTAACGCATCAATACCACCGCGCCGTGAATTCTTTACGCCGCCATTCCGGCGCGGACTTCCACCGCCTCTTCACCGTAGATTTCTTTGAAGCGCGCGCGGTCGATTTCCTGCGGCAGACCCTCGAACACAACCTTGCCGTCTTTCAGCGCGATGACTCGCGTGGCGTAACGATGAACGAGATCCAAAAAATGCAGACTGCACACGGCGGTGATCTTTTCGTCGCGGTTGAGCTGTTCGAGGTATTGCAGGATGCTGTGCGAGAGCACCGGGTCGAGCGAGGCCACCGGCTCATCGGCCAGAATCAGTTTGGGCTCTTGCATGAGGGCGCGGGCGATGCCCACTCGTTGCTGTTGGCCGCCGGAGAGGGCGTCGGCGCGGGCGCTGGCTTTGTCGGCGATGCCCACGCGGTTGAGGGCGCGCAGGGCGCGGTCGCGCTCTTCTTTGGGCCACATCCCCAACAGACTCGCCCACGGGTTTGCGTAGCCGAGCCGCCCGGCCAACACGTTGGTGATCACGCTCGACCGTTTGACGAGATTGAACTGCTGAAAGACCATGCCGATCTGCCGGCGGATGCGGCGCATGTCGGCGCCGGAGGCGGCGGTGATGTCAACCCCGTCCCAAATGATCTTGCCCTGCGTGGGTTCGATGAGGCGGTTGATACAGCGGAGCAGGGTGGACTTGCCCGAACCGGAGAGGCCGATGACCACGAGAAACTCACCGTCGTTCACCGTGAAGTTGACATCGGTGAGGGCGACGGTGCCGTTGGGATAGACTTTGTGCAGATGTTGGATTTCGAGCATGAGGGCGGGCGATAAAACATGTAGGGGCAGGTCTCAGACCTGCCCCTACGAACGGGTTGCGGTTGGGGTTAGCGGACGAGCGAAGCCACGTCGATGCCCGAAGCGGCGAGCAGGACGCGGAACTCGTCGAAGAAGGTGTCGTCGGCGGCTTGAAGGCCGTCGATGGAATACAGTTTCTTCATCGCGGCGGCGCCTTCCTCAGTCTTCGACACTTTGTCGAGCGCGGCAGTGAGCGTGTCGCGCAGTTCGGCAGGCACATCGTAGGCGAAGCCCACGGTGTCGTTGGGGATGATGTTCTCGGTTTGATAGACGACGATCACTTTGTCGTTCACATCCGGCAGATCAGTTTGGACGGCCGAGTTGGTGCGGGCATCGACGAACGTTGCCCCGAAGTCGCAGATGCCGCCCGCATACACGGCGCGCACCACGGTGGGATGGCCCTGCACGAACGCGGCGGTCTTGAACTTGACGCCTTCTTGCCCCAACAGCGAAGCGGGGATCACGTAACCCGAAGCCGAGAACGGATCCGTCCAGCACGGCTTCTTGCCGTCGAATTGCTTGAGGGCGCTGGGGTCGGTTCCGGCGGTGTAGCCGTCTTGGGCGCGGGCGATGAACTGCGTGGCGTAGTGATCCAACCCGTTGCGCAGGGTGATGAAGGCTACATCGGCGCAGGACACTTCGGCTCCGGCGGCGTCCTTCGTCTTGGTTTCGTGAGCCACGAGGTAAGCGAACGGCGGCAGCCAACCGATCTGGCCGTTGCCGGAGCACATGGCTTCGATCATCGCTTTGTAATTGGTGGGCACCACCGCTTGAATGGTAAGGCCGGTCTCATCCGAAAGGAGCTTGGCGATGGTGTCGCCGCTGGCGATCAACTCATCGGTAGTGGCCGACGGAGCGATAGCCATGATGATGGGTTTCTCGGGCGAGCCGAGCGGAACGGGGGTTGGTTCGGGAACGGCGGTGGGCGGAACGGCTGTGGGTTCTTTGGTGGGCGGCGGCTCGGTGGGCTTGGGCGCTTCGGTGGGCGCGGGAGCCTCGGTGGCGGCGGTGCCGCAGGCACTGATGATCAGCGCCAATACGGCAAGGGCGCTAAACAGATAGAACAATTTGCTTCTGATCATTTTTTTCTCCTCCTGAGAGAAAGTGTTTTGCCACTGCCGCAACGCAGTGGCTTGGCGTGAACGGAGCAGTGGCATTGCTTTGCCGCTCTCTTTCGTGGTGATCTTACCGGAAAACATCACGAGTAGCAAATGATGATCTGACTGAATGAGTCACCTTACGCAAGCGCTCTGAGCGAAGCCGAAGAGCGCGGGACTCGCGCCAGAACCGCCTCCTTCGACTTCGCGGCGATGCTTCGGCTTTACTTCGTTTCGCTCAGCAGCATCGCCGCTGGGCTCAGGATGCTGGTGCGCGACAATTACGAGTCGAGACCTTAAGCGCCTCACGGCTTCTCGATCGTGATCTGTTTTGGGTCAACGCGGTTGTTGATGTTGGTGATGCCCACCGCTTCATGGATCAGCCCGGCCCAAAAGTATTGCGGGTTGCGGGCGTCGATCACTTGGGTGAGGGTGACACTGCCGGTGATCACCGCGCGCTGATTGGGCATAAGGTAGTAGTGCGTCTCGCCGTTCTCGACAATGGGCGTGAGAGTCTCCGGTGTGCCGAGCGCCCAACGCCACGGATAATCGCGGATGCATGAATCGCAATCGACGCCGACTCGCCACGCGCCGTCCTCTTCGTAGAAGCCGAGCGTGTTGGAGTTTTGTTCCTGATCGTACATCGTTCCCGACCACGGCCCGAAGGTGCGGATGGGCGCCGTCCCGTAATTCTCTACCGTCAGCGTGAATTCCAGCGTTTGCCCGATCACGACGGTAGCCGACGACCACTCCACTTCGCCCAAATAGATTTCGGCGCGGGGCAGGCCGCTGTTCTGAATCTTCAGCGCCGTTTCGATCTGCATCTTTTGGCCGATGGCGTCTTCGGCTTCGGCGCGCACAATATAGTCGCCATCGGGCGGCGGGTTCACGCCGTTGTCGATGCCGCCGTCGTAATCGTAGGTGTGCAATCCCTCGCGCCCCGGCAACACATCGGTGCCGGCCTCGGCGATGGGATATTGCTCGCCGCCCCGCCCGATGAGTGTGACGCGCAAGTTGTCTTCGGGAATGTCTTTGCCCAGCCACACGTTGATCGTCGCCCGATCGTTGATGCCGTCCTGATTCGGGGTGAAGAGCGCGGGGCTGGCGGTGAGGTTGCGCAGATGCGGGAGCGCGGTGTCGGAGTCGGTCACGGTGAGCGTTCCCGTGAGTCGAGTCGTTTCCCCGTTCGATTCAGTCGCTTCGATCACCCACGTGTACGATCTATTCTGAAGCACACGCTTGAGCAGGGCCGCCTCGTTGTCGTCGCCCGCGAGCGGGTAGCCATCGACGATGCCGGAGAAGAGCAGGGTGTGCTCGCCGGAGTCGCGGGGGTTGTCGGCGCGGAAGTTGTAGCGCGCGCCGCCGGAGTCGAGAAAATAGATGGAGACGGACGTGGGGCGGCGCAAACGATAGGTGATGCGGGTGATGTCGTCGAGGCCGTCGGCATTGGGCGAGATGGCGCTGAGGCTGAACTCGGCGGAGGCCAGCGCAGGCCCGGCGGGTTTGAGGATGACCCACGCCGCGCCGAGCAATACGGCGGCGGCGACGACGGCGATGGTGATGGTGAGGGCGGGGTTGAGGCGCATGGGGAAGGATGAATGACGATAGACGATGGACGAAAGAAGAAGGAGGGGTGAGGAGGATTATAGCATTGTGCTTATCGCGCTTAAGGCTGTCAACGAATTGCTTCGCGCAACGAATAAACGAATGGCGGAGGCGCGCTCAACAGTAGGTGACAGTCACTTTGGAAGTGACTGTCACCTTGAACCGCGCGAGGACTCGGAGCTTTTACACGGCCACGAACACGCGAACCTCGCGTTCGAGTCGCCCGGCCAATCTGTCCTTCTCAATTTCAATATCATAGCGGCTTTGCAGGTTCATCCAGAATCGGTCGGACAAGCCAAAATAGCGCGAGAGGCGCAGGGCCGTGTCGGGGCTGATTGCCCGTTTGCCCAACACGATTTCATTGATTCGCCGCGTGGGCACGCTGATGTCTTTGGCAAGACGGTATTGGCTGATCTCCAGCGGTTTGAGAAATTCTTCAAGCAAGATCTCGCCGGGATGAATGGGGGGTAATTTACGCTCGGCCATAAGTTTCACTTTCCGCTAATGGTAATCCACGATTTCCACTGAATGGGCGTCGCCATCCTTCCACACGAAACAGATGCGCCATTGATCATTGATGCGGATACTGTGCTGGCCCTTGCGATTGCCAGATAGTTTCTCCAAGTGATTGGATGGCGGGGTGCGCACGTCTTCCAGAGTTTCAGCCGCATTCAGGATTTCTAATTTGCGACGGGCAGGCCGTTGTATGTCGGTCGGCAGTTTGCGCGAGAACTCGCGATTGAAAACCTTCTCGGTTTCCTTGTCGCCGAAACTCCGTATCATCGCGTCTAATGGTAACGCATCACGTTACTATTGTCAAGAATCAGGGCGTGGAATGACCCGAATTGACCTCCACCGCCCCCACCACCATTGGCCCCGCTTCATCCACCGCGCCCGTCAGCGTGTTGTACATCCCCACCGTGATCCAATAGCGCCCCGGCGGAGTCTCGGGCGGGATGAGCAGGCCGCGCAATTCGGCGTGGCGCTCGCCCGGCTCCCATTCGGCGATGGGCATGAGTCCGTTGTTCGGCTCGGAGTCGCGCCCGGCGACGAGCGTGCCATCGTCGGCTTGCAGGTGCAAAAAGACGGTGTAGCGCTCGGCGAGCGGCCGAGTCGCTTCCCACACCATCGAGATCGCCAGCGCGTCACCCGGCGCGAGCGCGGCTTGCATTTCTGAAACCGTCAGCCGCAAACCATTCCCAAACTCAAACTCAAACTGCCCCGGCGAAATTGTGCGCGATTGTTTGAGCGCAAATAACGCGATGTGCGCGTTGCCGTGCCACTCGTCGAACACCAATGCGGCGCGTTGGCCCAGCCATCGCCCGGCCATGTTGCGCGCATCGAACTGATCGATTTGATAATCCAACAGCCACACCCGATCGCGCCCGGCGGTGATGCGAGTCATGTCAGCGTCGAGCGACTGCGGAGTGAAGAAGCCGAGCGCGTAACGAGGGCGCGGGGCAGGGGGGAGATAAGAGTCGAGGTAGCCGGGCATCCAGCCCCAAACGTAAATGGCGGCGTCCCTTTCGCGCATCAGCGGGCGCATGGCCTCGGCCACGGGCCGCCAGTCTTCGGCGGGGTCGGTGGGAGCGTTGTAATGAGCGAGAAGAGACGGAGTCCACAATGAGACAATGAACAATGAGACAATGATGAATGACGAATGACGAATGGCGAATGGCGAGGCGAGGCGATGGAGGCCGTTGGCTGCGAGGAGCATGATCGGCGGGACAGTGTAGAGGACGAATCGCGGAAAGAAGAATTCGTGATAAGTGTTGAGAGCGAAGCCGCAAAGGATTGGAATGGCAATCCAAGTCAGCAACTTCCAATCTCTAATCTCCAATCTCCAATAACCAATTACCACTAACCCGATGATTGCTCCCGCTCCCACCCATGCCCACACTCCTCCCGCCGTTGGCCCCTGCGTGAGTTCGATGGCATGCTGGCCGAAGAATTGCGCCGGGCCGTTCAACCCGCTGAACCCGCCCGTCTCGCCGCGCACCGCCGCGCTCGTGCCGCCGAAGGTGAGGGCGACGAATGGAAGCAGGGCCAGCGCAACAATAGCTTGCGCGCCGATCATCCGCGCCCAAAGGATCAGCCATTGCCGTTCGTTGCCGCGCCAATGCCGAATGGTGAGCGCAATCGTCCACAGATTCTCGACGGCGATCAGAAATGCGGCGATGTAATGTGAGCCGACGGCGAGGAGGAGGGCGAGGGTGTATAACCCTGCCATCCCCCACCCCCAGCCCCTCCCCCGCTTCGCGGGAGAGGGGAGTCGATCCCCTCCCCTGTCGGTGTTTTTCCGACGGGGGAGGGTTAGGGTGGGGGTTACTATAATCCACAACATCACCGACGCGGCCGCCGCCATCGCCACGAGGCTGTAGCCTTTGGCCTCTTGCGAGTAATAGATCAGCATCGGCGAGGCGGCGCACAGAACCATTGCCATCAGCGATGTTGTGCGCGAGAGCCTCAGCGCTCGCCCCAACCGATGAACGATGGCGACGAGTATCACGCCGGGCAAAACCGAGAACAGCCGAGTCGTGAACGCCGAACTGCCCACCATCCCAACCCACGCGCCGAGCAACAGCCGATACACTGGCGGGTTCGTGTCGGCCAGAATCACAGCCATGCGCGCATTCTCAATGTAATTGAGTCGGGCGAAGAAAAGACTCAACCCTTCATCCCACCACAGCGCGCGAAAGTCGAGATGATAGAGGCGCAGTGCCGTGGCCAGCAAGAGGATGAGGGAGGGGAGGGAGAGGCGGCGGATCATTCGGTGATTGGTGATTGGTAATCAGGAATTGGTAATTACCGCTTACCAATTCCTGATTACTCTTCCTGCCCGCCTCGAATTGTATCCCAAACAAACAGTGATAGAATCCCGCTCGCTCTCATGGATTACGATCAAACCCTCGATTACATTTACAGCTTCGTCGATTACGGACTCAAGTCGCGCTACAAGTATTCGCCGGACACGTTCGACCTCACCCGCATGCGCACGCTGTTGGCGCGGCTCGGCGATCCGCAACGGCGGCTCCCCTCACTGCATGTGGCCGGCACCAAAGGCAAAGGCTCGGTGTCGGCGATGGCCGCCTCCATTCTGCGCGCCGCCAGATACCGGGTTGGCCTCTACACCTCGCCGCACCTCAACGACTTCTGCGAGCGCATTCAGTTCGACGACCAGCCGATCTCGCACGATACCCTGTCTTCACTCACCACCGAACTCAGGCCCGTCTTCGACTCACTGCCGGGCGTCACCACGTTCGAGATCACCACGGCGCTTGCGCACGAATGGTTTGCCCGCCAGCGCGCGACCTTCGGCGTATTCGAAGTGGGGCTCGGCGGCCGGCTCGACGCGACCAACGTGCTGCACCCCAACGCCTGCGCCATCACCTCGCTCAGTTACGATCACATCCAACTGCTCGGCAACACCCTGCCGGAGATCGCCGAAGAGAAAGCGGGCATCATCAAACCCGGCGTGCCGGTGGTGTGCGCCCCGCAGAGCAGTGACGCGCTGGAAAAAATTTCTTCGATCGCGCGAGATCGCGGCGCGCGTTTGCGAGTGATTGGCCGCGATTGGATTGCCTCGAGGGATTCCGTCTCCGACGCCGGACAGCGATTCTCCATTCAACCCTCCACCGCTCTGCAACCGGAAGTCGGCGAATGGGCGCCGACACCGTTTGACATCCCACTGCTCGGCCAACACCAAATCGAAAACGCGGCGGTGGCAGTAGCCATGATTCATGAACTGCGAATGCAGGGCTTCGAAGTCCCGCTCGAGGCGATACAGCGCGGCTTGGCAACCGTTTCGTGGCCGGGTCGTTTCGAAGTGATCCGCGACTCAGCCAGCAGTAAAACGATCGTCCTCGACTGCGCCCACAACCGCGACTCGGCCTCGAAACTCGCCGCGACGGTGAAAGAAACTTTCCCCGACGCTCACCCCGCGCTGATCTTCGGCGCGTCGGATGACAAAGACGTGGAAGGGATGCTGGCTGAGTTGTTGCCGCTGTCGAGTCGAATGATTGTAGCCAAAGCCGATCACCCGCGCGCCAGCAACGCCGAACGTTTGGCGGAGACCAGCCGCCAAATCGGAGTTGCGCGTTCGGTGAATGTGGCACATACTGTAGCCGATGCGCTGGCCGACGCTCGCGGCGGCCCAGAGCAAATCATTTTAGTCACCGGCAGTGTTTTTCTCGTCGCCGATGTGCGATTGTTGTTGAAATCATAACTGTGCCGATGCGAAACCAAGCTCCCGATTTTGACGACTCGATGTACGACGACGCGCCCATTCCGGAGTGGCTCTTCCACGCCGATATGGCCGACGCGATGCGCACCCGCGCCGAAGAGTTGATGGACGTTCACGAAGCCAAACTCGACGCGCACGGCTTCATCGAATGCCCGGCCCTGCCTCTGCGCGACATGGTTCTCTTCCCGCACATGGTCACGCCGCTCCTCGTGGGCCGAGAAAAATCGCTGGCGGCCATCGCCGCCGCCAACGCCAATCAAGAGACGGTGATTGCGCTGGCGCAGATCGACGATCAAGTGATCGATCCCGGCCCGGACGATCTGTACACGACCGGATGCGAAGTAGCGGTGGGACGCATGTTGCGAATGCCCGACGGCACCACGTCGGTGTTGGCGCAGGGGCGCCGCCGCGTGGAAGTGATCGAGTTCACTCAAATCGAGCCGTATTATCGGGTGAGGGCGCGGCCCATTTACGAGCCGACGGAGAAGACGCTCGAAACCGAAGCCCTTATGCGCGCCGTGCTCGCCTTGTTCGAGAAAGTGGTCAGCCTCAACCGGAGCATCCCCGAAGAAGCGTATGTGTATGCGATGAATGTGGACGGACCCGGCTGGCTGGCCGATATGGTCACCTCGTCGCTCAAAGTGGACGTGGCCGACGCGCAGACCGTTCTCGAAATTGCCGAGCCGGCCGAACGGCTTCAGCGCGTGAGCGTTTTGCTGGGCAAAGAGTTGGACGTTCTCGAACTCGAAGATCACATCAACACGCAAGTCCAATCGGAAGTGGACAAGAGCCAGCGCGAGTATTACCTGCGCGAAAAGATGAAGGCCATTCAGTCCGAATTGGGCGAGGGCGATTTGTGGGCGCAGGAGATCGGCGACCTCAAAGAAAAAGTGGCGGCGGCCTCCCTTCCGGAAGAGGCCAACAAGGCCGCGCTGAAAGAGTTGGAGCGTCTTCAACAAATGCCGCCCATGTCGCCGGAGAGCGGGATCATCCGCACCTATCTCGATTGGTTGATCGAACTTCCATGGCATCAATCCACCGACGACAATCTTGAGATGGCGCGCGCCAAACGATTGCTCGATCAACAGCATTACGGTTTGCCCAAAGCCAAAGACCGGGTGCTCGAATACATGGCCGTGCGCTCGCTGGCGAAGGACAAGATGCGCTCGCCCATTTTGTGCTTTGTGGGGCCGCCCGGCACCGGCAAAACTTCGTTGGGGCGCTCGATTGCCGAAGCGCTGGGGCGCAAGTTCGCGCGTGTGTCGTTGGGCGGCGTGCGCGACGAGGCCGAGATACGCGGGCACCGCCGCACGTATATCGGCGCACTGCCGGGACGCATCATCCAAACCATGCGCCGCGCTGGAACGATCAACCCCCTGTTCATGCTCGATGAGATCGACAAACTAAGCGCCGACTTTCGCGGCGACCCCTCGGCCGCTCTGCTCGAAGTGCTCGACCCCGAGCAGAATCACGCTTTCCTCGATCATTACCTCGACGTGTCATACGATCTTTCCAAAGTGCTGTTCGTCACCACAGCCAACTATCTCGGGCCCCTGCCGCCAGCGTTGCAGGATCGGCTGGAAGTGATCGAGTTCTCCGGTTACGTCGAAGAAGAAAAATTGGAGATCGCCCGCCGCTTCATCATTCCCCGCCAGCTGGCCGAGAACGGACTCACCCGCGACGATCTGGATTTCACCGACGGCTCACTGCGCGGCATGGTGCGCGAATACACCTACGAATCGGGCGTGCGCAATTTGGAGCGGGAGATCGCCAACGTGTGCCGCAAAGTGGCGCGGCGCAAAGCCGAGCGCAAACCGTGGGCCAAGCGAGTGATGCCCGGCTCACTGCACAAGTATCTCGGCCCGCCGCAATACTCGCCGCCCGAAACCGAGCGCGTTGATCAGGAGGGTATTGCCAACGGCGTGGCCTGGACGGAAGGCGGCGGCGACACCATTGTGGTCGAAGTGAATCTGCTGAAAGGCAAAGGCGGAATGCAAGTGACCGGGCAGGTGGGCGAAGTGATGCAAGAGTCGGCGCAGGCCGCGCTCTCCTTCGTTCGGTCGCAGGCCAAAGCGCTGGGCGTCGAAGAGAGTCGATTCGAAAAGACCGACATTCACGTTCACGTGCCCGAAGGCGGCATTCCCAAAGACGGGCCGTCGGCGGGTATCACCATTGCCACTGCGCTGGTCTCGGCCTTCACCGGGCGCAAAGTGCGCCGCGAGGTGGCGATGACCGGCGAGATCACACTGCGCGGGCGGGTGCTGCCGGTGGGCGGCGTCAAAGAAAAAGTGCTGGCCGCGCACCGCGCCGGATTCCGAACGATGATCTTGCCGAAGAAGAATGAAAAGGATCTCGTGGACGTTCCGCGAAATGTCAAACGCGATGTCAAAATCGTGCTGGCCGAAACGATGGACGAGGTGATTGGCATTGCTCTCATGCCCCCCGTCGCCCGGATCAAACGGCCTCTCCGCGCGAAGCCGCCGCTCAAAACAAGGCCGCGAGCGGGGATCGTTCGCCCGACGGCGCATTAAAGGATGAAGGCAGAAGGATGAAGGATGAAAAACCCTGCGAGCGTTACGCTGGCAGGGTTTTTGTTTCATTCGCTATTCGCCATTTGCCATTCGTCATTCATCCTTCTCCGGCCAACGCACTCCCTCCATCACGCCGTAAATCCATGCCAGCCAGCCTTCGGAGATGTGATGCGCGTTCAGGTTTTGCTCGCGGCTCACCAGCGCCACACTGATCATCAGCGCGATGGCGGCCGCCCATTGCGTGGCGGTGAGTTGCTCGCCGAAGAAGACGAACGCGGTGGCGATGGAGACCAGCAGCTCGCTGAGTCCCAACAGCGCGGCTTGCAACCCGCCCAAATGCTTCACGCTGACGAAAAGCAGCAAACGCGAGATCACGGTGACGAGGGTGAGACCGACGGCTCCCACGAAGGCGACGGGCGGGGTGTGCGTGAGGGGCAGACGAATGGCGAGCGCCGACGGTATCACCGTGATCGCCATCGCAGTGACGGTGTACAGCGTCACGGTTTGCGAGGGCATGTCGCGCAGGGCGCGTTGGGTGATGGCGAGATGCAGGGCGTACAAGAGCCCGCCGAACAGCATGAGCATCATGCCGATGGTTTGGCCGACGTGTTGACTGCCGCCAGTGAGCAGAAAGGCAATGGCCGGGAAGGCGATGATCATGCGCGTGGCGGTGAGGCGCGAGATGGGCTGGCCGTCGAGGCGGAGGAGGATGGCGAGGAAGAGCGGATTGGTGGTGTACAGAAGTTGGGCGAGCGAGGCATCGAGGCGGGCGAGGCCGCTGTAATAGAGGAGCGAGCCGACACCGTTGACGAACCCGGCCATGCCGCAGGCAATGAGACCGGCGGGGTAAATGTACATGTATCGGCGGGCGAAGATTGCGTAAGCGCCCCACAGGATGAGCGCCGCCGCGCTGGTGCGGAGGACGACGAGGGCGAAAATATCCATGCCCTCGCGCAGGGCTTGCTTGCCAAAGATGGGCGCGAGGCCGAGCAGTCGGGTGAGCTGTTCGGCGCACTCGAAGGCCAGCGTCTTCATGCTTTCCACAGCGGCGATGTTGCGCGCGCCCCGATCGTAGAACAAGTTGCGTTGCCGGGCGAACTCGGCGGCCAGTTCTTTGGCCCGGTCGTACGTGCCGGTCACTTTCACCACTTGCGTGCCGTAGAGGGCGACCTCGCGCATTTTGTCGGGCGGCACCATGCTGGTGAGGAAAGCCCACAGTTTGATTCCGGCGCGCGCGCAATAGGCCGAATACGAAATGGCAACGTTGCCAGTGGAGGCGGCCACCGCTTCGGTGACGCCGTTCTCTTTCATCATCGAAACGACCAGCGTGGCTTGTCGATCCTTGAATGATCCGGCGGGGCCTTGCCGTTCATCTTTGATGTACAAAGACGGGCGGCCGAGCATGAGTCCCAAGTTGTAGCCGTGCACCAACGGGGAGCCGCCTTCGCCGAGCGAGACGACGTTCGATGGATTGCGGACGGGGAGCAATTCTTGATAGCGCCACAAGTTGAAGGCGCGTCCGGCGAGCAAGGCATTGAGGCCGGGGCCGATGCTGGCATACTCGTAGCGAGCCTCTTGCCATTCACTGCCACAGCGGGGGCATTTGCTCGCCGCGCCACTCGACAGCGCGCGGTGACCGCAGTCAATACATTCGAGAGAGAAATCGGGCATGAGGGGGACGATGGACGGAGGACGATAGACGAAAGATCAACACTGACGCGCGGTGTCGTCGTTCGTCCATCGCCTATCGTCTGTCGTCAGTTCGCCGACACGCTGGCGGCGGAGTGATTTTCCAGCCGGTGCAGTGCGTCGAAGAGATCGACATCGAGAATGGGTTTGACCAAGTAATCTACTGCGCCAAGTTTGCGCGCCTTCTCTTGCTCGGTGAGGATGGAGCAAATGATCACCGGAATGTCGCGCGTGTCCGGGTGGCCTTTGAGTTCGGCCAGCACTTGCCAGCCGTCGTGATCGGGCGGCATCATCACGTCGAGCAAAATGGTTTGCGGCCTGAGAGCGCGGGCGGCGGCCACTGCTTCGCGCGGGTTGATGAGGCCGTGCAGGGTGTAGCCTTTGGGCTCGAGGTAGCGGCGATAGAGATCGATGAGCCGCGCGTCGTCGTCGATGGCCAGCACGGCGCGAATCTGGTGACCATCCAACGGCAGCTCGATGGGAGTCATCGGCGTCTCGACGTGAACGGGCAGGGTGAAGGTGAACGTGGAGCCGACTCCGATCTGGCTTTCCACCGTGATGGTGCCGCCGTGCAATTCGATGAGGTTCTTGCAGATGGAAAGGCCCAGCCCACTGCCGCCCACTTTGCGCGTCGCCGATCCATCGACTTGCGAAAATGTTTGGAACAGTCGCGGCTGATCTTTTTCGGGGATGCCGATGCCGGTGTCTTTCACGCTCACGTGCACCATCGGATGCTGGCCGTCCTTCTCCACCACAAAGGCGCGCACGGTGATCGATCCCTCTTCGGTGAATTTGGCGGCGTTGGACATGAGGTTGAGCAGCACTTGGCGGATGCGAATGTTGTCGGCGTGGACGGGCGGCAGGTTGGGCTGGATGTCGGGCGTGAGGCGGATGGGTTTGTCTTTCACCAAGCCGACGGTGGTGGACATGACGTCTTTGACGATTTCGGGCAAGTCCACGCGGTCGAAGTTCAGTTCCATCTTTCCGGCTTCGATGCGCGAGAGGTCGAGGATGTCGTTGATGAGGCCGAGCAAATGCTGGCCGGCGCTGTGAATGGCCGAGAGGTCTTGCATTTGCAAATCGGTCACTGCGCCGTCGATGCCTTTCATGATCACGCGCGAGAAACCGATGATGGAGTTGAGCGGGGTGCGCAGATAAGGGGCAGGCGCATGGATTCGCGCGGCTCTCCGCCGGGCTTGCCGCGCGCGCTCTGAGTGGCGATACGGAGGCTTCGGCTTTCCACCACGTTCAGAAGATCGGGGCGCTCGTCGGTGGGGAAGGGCTGGTTGAGTGTCGGCCAGGCGGCGCGGTTGCCGGGCTGGGCCACGAGGCTGGTTGGAGTGAGAGTCCCCTCGCCTTCATTCCAAAGATGGATGACGCACTCGGCCTTGAAGATCGAAGCGAGTTGATCGGCGAGCGCGTGGTAAAGTTCTTCGTCGCTGAGCGAACGCGACATGGCTTGTGTGGCTTGCGCCAGCGCCGACGCGCCGAATCGCTGTTGCTCCAATTGCTGGTAGAGGCGCGCGTTGTTGAGAGCCACCGACACCTGCGCGCTGATGGATTCGACGAGCGGGATTTGATCGTCGTTGAAGGCGTTTGGCTCGCAGTGGGTGTAAGCCACCACGCCCGACACGTCGCCGGTGTGGGCGCGGAGCGGGGCGATGATCACCGAACGCGGTTGCGCGTGTCCAGCGTCGGGCAGGGTTCGCGGGTCGGCGGCGGTGTCACGCACAACGGCGGGCCGCTGTTGATCGATGGTCCAGCGGACAATGCCTTGCGAAGCGAGCGAGTCGGCGAAGGCGCGTTGGGCGTCGTCGCGCATTCGGTCGAGGCCGGGAATGGTGGCGCGGGAAGGTGGCGCGGCCCGGCGCGGCGTCGTCGGTGAGCAGGATGAGGGCGTGCTGTGCGCCCACGCGCGGCGCGAAGCCGAGCGCGGTGTTGAGAATGTCGGTTTGGCGGAGGCTGGCGGCCAGCGCCCGCGCCGATTCGTAGAGGAAGGTCAGCCGGTCGCGTTCGCGATTCACTTGCTCAAGCAAACGAGCGTTGTCGAGGGCGAGGCCGAGCCGGTCGGCCACTTCGTGCGTAGAGGGCAATGTAAAAGTTGCGGGCGTTCACAGCGCGCGTGGTTTCCTGCCGCACTACGTCGAACAGCGAGCGCAGGTCGGTTTGCGCGGCAAGTGCCTGGCCGATTTGGTTGAGGGTGTAGAGTTCGTTGACTCGGTCTTGAGTCTCTTGCAGGAGCCGCGCATTTTGGATGGCGGCGGCGGCTTGCGAGGCGAACAGCGCGGCAATGCGCTCGTCTTCGATGGTGAAGCGGTGGCTTTGTTGGAGTCGATTGGCGATCAGCACGCCGGACACTTCGCCCTGCCACACCAGCGGCACGCCGACGATGGAGTGGATCGCTCCGTCTTCGAGGAAAGTGGAGCGGCGGCCTTGCCAACGGCGATAGTCTTCTATCGTCAACGGTTGCGCGGCGGCGAATACTTGCCCGGCGACGCCCTCATTTACTTTGATGCGTTGTCCCGCCCGGCTGGGCTGAGTCACGCTGGCTCTGAGTTGCAGTTCGTCGGCGTTGCCGGGCGCCCATACTTGAGCGTCATCGGCGGCGAGGAGGGTGCGCGCGCGGCGGGCAATTGTTTCCAGCAACGAATCGAAGGTGACCTGCGGGCCGGTGAGTTCGGCAGTGGCTTCGGAGAGCGCGGCCATTTGCCGGGCGCGGGCTTGTTCGCGGGTGAATTCGGCGGCATTGCCGACGGCGACGCCGATTTGATCGGCGAGGGTTTGCAGAACAGAGATGTCTTCGCCGCTGAAGGCGTCATCGTCGCGCGATTGCACATCGAGGGCGCCGATGACATGCCCGCTCTGCCGAAGGGGCACGGCCAATTCGGAGCGGGCAGGCTCGAGCAGTTCGCCGGTGAAGTATTCGGTGGTGCGGCGGCTTTCGCGAAAGAGCCGGTGCTGATTGCTGAAGGTGACGGCGCCGATGGTGGAATTGGAGCCGACGAGGACTCGGTGGCCGGCGGCGAGGAGTTTGCGCCCGGCCTCGCCGGTGGCGGCGCGCAGGGCGGCGTATTCGCCCTTGTCGTCCACAAGAAAAATGGCGGCGTGAACGTAGCCGAATCGGTCGCAGATCAGATTGAGGGTGGTGTCGAAGAGCTGATCGAGACTCAACACGGAGGCCGCCGCCGCGCCCACTTCGGCGGCCACTTGAAGGCGGCCCGAGGCCAGCACCGACTCGCGGCGCGCGGCGCGGCGGATGCTGACGACGAGCCCAACTCCGAGCAGAAGAACGATGATGCCGACGGAGAAGAGAATGATTTGCGTGGCGCGAAGGGCGTCGAAGGTTGAGGCAGTAGCGGCGTAAAAGGCTTGCTCCTGCCTTTGATACAACGTATCCAGCGCGGCTTCGGCGCCCTCGTAGGCGCGTTTGATCTCGAAGCGGTGCACGGGCAGCTGCGCCGGGTCGAGGTTGTTGCGAAGGATGGCCATCTCCGAGTCGAAGATGGTGAGCATGATGTCCACACTGGCGAAGGCGGCGGTGAAGTCGTCGGTGGCGGGGGCGATGGCGCGCAGCGCTGCCAGCCGGTCGGCCACGCTGGCGCGGCGGGTGATGAGGAGATCGTAATCCGGCAAATCTCGGCTCAGTTCGGTTTCGGTGTCGGCGTGAAGCAGAAGCACGTCGCCGCGCAGGGCGGAGATCTGCGGCAGGAGGTTGCGGGCGGGGGCGAGGCTGAAATCGATGCTGCGGCTGAGTTGGGCGAGGTTGAGCAGGATGAGCAGTTCTGCGCCGACGCCGACAATGACGAGCAGTGCGGTGAGGATGAGTTGACTGCGCGGGAGGCGAATGGAGCCGAGGGCAGGGAGAGAAGCCTTCATATGCGTCCTTGCAAAAGACTTCGCCAAACGAATCGACTGCACCCCGCGCCAGTGCGGCGCGACGTTATGGGGTGGCCAATTCCTACACCGACTCGCCGCGCAACATGCGGCGAATCTGATCGGGGAATTTGTCGGGGTCGAGCGGTTTGCCGAGAAAGCCGTCGAAGCCTGCGCCGCGGGCTCGGGTCATTTGCTCGGCGTTGGCTTCAGCGGTGACGGCAACTACCATAGTGTTGGCCAGCCGAGGGTGCTCGCGCAATTTTTTGAGGGCGGCGTATCCGTCTTCGTAGGGGAGGCGGATGTCCATGAGAATCAAATCAACCTGCGGAAGGGTATCGGCAAATTCTACCATTTGCCAGCCCGATGTTTTCCATTCGCACCGCTGCACGCCCATGTAGGCGAGCATCCGCGCCATGAGCACGAAGTTCGAGGGGTTGTCTTCCACGATCAGCACGGTGGCGTCTTTGGCGTGAACCGAGCGGCGCGGGGCAATCGTCATATCAGTTGGGCCTCTTCGATGTAGCGGGCGATCTGTTTGGGGAAGTGATCGATGTCGATGGGCTTTTGGATGTAGCCGTCGCACCCGGCGGCCAGAGTCTTCTCGCGATCGCCTTTCATGACGTTGGCGGTGAGGGCGATGATGGGCACGCGGGTGAGGTGAGTCATCTCGCGCAGTTTGGCGGTGACAGTGTAACCATCCACATCGGGCATGTTGATGTCCACGAGAATCGCGTCGGGCTTGTTGGCTCTGGCGGCTTCGATGCCATCGGGGCCGTTGGAAGCAGACAGCACGTCGTAACCGTCGGCGGTGAGGATGCGTTGGACGAGCAAGCGGTTATCGGGGTTGTCCTCAATCATATAGAACTCGGAGTTTCTTTTCGGGCATAGGAGGCCGCCAGCGGGCGCTTCGCGGCTAGAATGGATTTTAGCATTGCGGGCAGATGGGCAACGTTGCAGTCTTATTGCCGTCACTTTGCAGTTGCAAGGTTAACGCAACCCTAAAAAAACTGCTTGCCGCAGTGGCAAGCAGTTTTCTATTTTCGGTTTTTGGGGATGATGGTGACTTTGCGCGCCCGCCCTTCGCCCACGCTTTCGGTGGTGACGCGGGGGTGATCGCGCAGGGCAATGTGAATGATGCGCCGTTCGTTGGGGGGCATGGGCTCGAGCGACAGGGTTCGTCCCTGCTGTGCGGCTTGATCAGCCAGCCGTTTTGCCAGCCGCTTGAGTTGATCGGCGCGGCGGCTTTTGTAGCTTTCGATGTCCACCACCACATTGATCTGCTTGCCCACCCGTTTGGCGACGATGAGTCGGGTGATGTATTGGAGCGCGGAGAGGGTTTCGCCGCGGTGGCCGATGAGCATTCCGAGATCGTCGCCCTTGACGTTGAGCACCAGCGGGCGCTCTTCTTCGCCGTCCGACTCGTCATCCCACTGCGCGACGATGCGCCCGCGCGCGCGGAGTTTGCCCAGCAGTTCTTGCAGGGCGGTGCGGGCCACGGCAATGACCGGGTCTTCGGGCTGTGTTTCGATGGGGCGCACGGTGAGCCGCACGCGCGATTGGCGGCCTTCGGCGGGGTCTCCGGCGTCCAATACCTCCACGTCCACGTCGGCTTCATCCACGCCCAATTCGAAGAGGCCGCGCGCCACTGCGTCTTCGACGTTGGGGGCAATCACTTCGAGAAAGGTGCGGTTCTCGGCCATGGCTTTACTTTTTCGCTCCGGCTTTGGCCGGTTTGGCTGGCGGCTTGCCCAGCGCCTTTTGCCCTTTGGGCGCTGGAGCAGGCTCCGGCAGTTTTTCGCCGCGCAGGAAGGCGAAGAGTCGTTTCCTTTGCTGAGCATTGGAGAGCGGATACTGCACCATGCTCACGAGGTTGGAAACGATGAAGTAGATTGAAAGGCCGGAGGCAAATTGCAGTGACATGAACCCGAACATGACCGACATGCTGATGCCCATGCTCTGAGTCATTTGCGTGGTTTGTGTGTCGGCGCCGGGCTGAGGGGGCGGGGTGATCAGTTTTTGCGAAAGCCAGGTGGTGGCGAAAACCAGCACCGGCAACACGTAGAACGGATCGGGCAGGGCGAGGTTGAGCCACAGGAAGTGGCTGTTCACCGGGATCAGTTTGTCGAAGTTGGGGAAGAAGGGGTAGATGGCGTGATACAAATCCACCAGCGAGAGAGGGGTGACGGCCATGGCGTGGGTGATGGATTGGTAGAGGCCGATCATGATCGGAAACTGCAAGAGCATGGGCAAGCATCCACCCACCATGCTGAAGGGGCTGAAGCCGATGGCGGCCAATTCGGCGTTGAGTTTTTCAGGCTGGTCTTTGTACTTCTCTTGTATCTCTTTGATCTTCGGCTGCATCTCGCTCATGCGCTGTTGATTCTTCTGCCCGGCCATTGTGAACGGCACGGTGATGAGCCGCACGAGCACGGTGAAGATGGCGATGGCGAGGGTGAAGTTGTTGCCGACCAGCGTGTATAGAAATAGCAGGGCGTTGGTGAATGGATAAAGGATGAGGGTATTCCACATAGACTGCTCCGTTACGGTTTTACGGCCCACAACTCTGCGCCGCCGCCGAGGCTGAGCGCATAGATGAGTTTCTCGGCATTCATGGGCACGATGAGCGCGGCATCGTTTGCGATCACGGGATTGGCGAGCATTCGGTCAGCGTTGCGCTCGTCGATGATCTTCTGCCAGCGGGTGGAGCCGTCGGCGGCATTGAGGGCAACCACGATTCCGTTGGAGACGTCGTCCACGGGCACGATCAATGTGTCGCCGGATAGGGACGGGGCGCCGCGCACCGCTCCGCCGACTTGCGATTTCCAATGAATGCCGCCACTGAGGGCATCCACCGAATAGACGTTGCCGGCCAAGTCGCCGAAGTATAGCGTTTCGCCGACGACGAGTGGCGTGCCCCACACCCAGCCATCGGCTTTCACCGTCCACTGCTCCGAGCCGTCGGCCATATCGAGGGCGTAGAGCGTGTCGTTGAGTGAGCCGACGTAAATGACTCCGTCGCCGAGCGCGGGCGCGCCGGCCAACGCGCCGTTGAGGGTGACGGCCCATAGTTGGTTGCCGGTGGCGGCGTCCACCGCGTAGAGGTTGTGATCCATCGAGGGCACGAACACTTTATCTTCAGCGGGCAGGGCCGCGCCCCACAATCCGGCGGTGGCTTTGTCGAATGTCCATTTGAGGTTGCCGCTGGCGAGGTCGAGCGCGTAGAGGGTATTGTCGGCGGAGGCGGCATACACCGTGTCGCCGAACACGGCGGCGGGGGCGATGTAGCGATCTTTCGATTGGGCGAAGGCCCACTTCTGCGCGCCGCTGTTGGCGTCGAGGGCGTACACCGATTTGTTGTAAGAGGTGATGATGAGTGTGTCACCCGCCAGCGCCGGGTCGGCGTAAAACGGGCCGATGTTGTTGTCGTTGTCGGGCGGGAATTGCCAGAGCGTTTGACCGCTGGCTCGGGTGTTGAGGGCGTAGAGGTGTGTGGAGCGGGTCACGTAAACGGTGGCCGCGTCCGCCGAGATGGCGACGCCCGACCACGATTGCGCCGGGGCCGTTCCGCACGCGGCGAGCGCGAGTGCGGCAAGAGCAAGGAGAATTGCGAAACTCGTTTTCTTCATCGGACTTTTGGACCTATGACGGGCGACCAATGGCGAATGACGAAAGCCATTCATCCTTCATCGCTCATCCTTCATCCTTTTCACGGCACCGGGTCGTGCCCACCGCGCGCAAATGGGTGACAGCGCAGGATGCGGAGCAAACCCATCCAGCCGCCGCACAGAACGCCGTACTTCTCGATGGCTTCGTAAGTGTACTGCGAGCAGGTGGGGTAATAGATGCAGCTCGGCGGCAAGAGGGGCGAAATGAAACGCTTGTAGAAATGGATCAGGCCGAGGGCGATTTTTTTCATGTCACCCTTCTCTCAGAAGTTTGGCCCGGCGCAACAATTGCGAAAGCGACTGAGTCACATCGGGCCATTTGGCCTTCGGCAGATCGGGCCGGGCGACCAACACAATATCCCAGCCGTTGTCGAGGGTGGGCGCTGCCCGCCGCGCCGCTTCGCGCAATCGCCGTTTGGCCCGGTTGCGAGCCACAGCGCCGCCCACCGATTTGCTGGCCGCGACGCCGATACGGGTTTCGTCGAGACCATTGGCGCGGGCGATTAAAACAATCAGCGGGTGAGGCCATGACCGACCTTCGCGCCGCACCCGCTGGAAGTCGCTGTTCGCTTTCAGTGGCGACACTTACACGTTGCTGTTGCTGCCCTTCGTCTCGTTCCAGTTCACCTTTTTGACGTGGTTGCGTTTGACGGCGAGGCTGTGGCGGCCCTTGAGTCGCCGCGCCTTGAGCACGTTGCGGCCATCGGCGGTTTTCATGCGGGCGCGGAAGCCGTGCACACGGGCGCGGCGGCGAATTTTTGGCTGATAAGTTCTCTTTGGCATTTCTAGTCTTCCTCACAGATCGCGGCCTCGATAGGCCGCAGAGTATTGCGCAGTAGATTTCGCCACTGGCGAGGCGGGATTATACCAGAAGTAATTGGTAATTGGTAAATGGCCATCTGCCGGTCTGCCGGGACACTTCGCGGATGCAGAAAACAAAACCCCGGTTCGACACCGGGGTTCGCGTTTTCTGTTGCGCCAACTTTACGCGCCGCTCGGCACGGGGAGCGGCCAGCCCTCGGAGGGGGTTGGCGACTCGGGTGTGGGGCGAGTGGGGCGCGGGGCAGGCGGCGTGGGGCCGCTGCTCTCCGATGGCGGCGTTTCGCCTTTCATCACCGCGTCGAATTCGGCCTGATCGAGAGTCTCCACTTCCATCAACTTCTTCGCCACCGAGTCGAGTGTGGCGCGATGCTCACGCAAAATTTCCAATGCCTTATCGTGGGCCTCTTGCACCAACCGCCGCACTTCGGCGTCAATCTCCTGCGCCACCGAGTCCGAATAGTCGCGCTGTTCGCCGAGTTCTTTGCCAAGGAACACTAGCTCCTCTTTCTTGCCGAAGGTCATCGGGCCGAGTTTTTCGCTCATGCCCCAGCGGGTCACCATCGTGCGGGCAATGTCGGTGATCTGCGAAATGTCGCCGCTCGCGCCGTTGGTGATCTCGCCGAAGACCAGTTCTTCGGCGGAACGGCCGCCCATGGCCGAGGCCAACATGGTTTTGAGTTTGCCCCGCGTCATGAGATTGTTATCCTCGTTGGGCAGATACCACGTGACGCCGCCAGCGACTCCGCGCGGGATGATGGTGACTTTGCGAACCGGATCATGGCCGGGCAGGCAATAGGCGACGACTGCGTGACCCGCCTCGTGATACGCGATCACTTCTTTCTCTTTCGGAGTCATCAACCGGCTCTTGCGTTCGGGGCCGAGAATGACTCGCTCGACAGCGTTTTCTAATTCGGCTTGGCCGATAGATTTTTTGTTGCGGCGAGCGGCGAGGATAGCGCCCTCGTTGACGAGATTCTCGATGTCGGCGCCGACGAAGCCGGGCGTGCCTTTGGCGAGCGCGTTCACATCCACATCGGGGGCCATGGGCTTGCCGCGCAGGTGAACTTTGAGAATGGCCTCGCGGCCTTTCACGTCGGGGCGGTCGAGCACCACGCGGCGGTCGAAACGTCCGGGCCGCATGAGCGCCGGGTCGAGGATGTCGGGGCGGTTGGTGGCGGCGACCACGATCACGTTGGTGTCGGTGTCGAAGCCGTCCATCTCCACCAGAATCTGATTGAGGGTTTGTTCGCGTTCGTCGTGGCTTCCGCCGAGGCCGGCGCCGCGGTGGCGGCCCACCGCGTCGATTTCATCCACGAACACGATGCACGGGCTGTGCCGTTTGGCTTGATCGAAAAGATCGCGCACGCGGCTGGCGCCCACGCCCACGAACATTTCCACGAACTCGGAGCCGGAGATGGAGAAGAAGGGGACACCGGCTTCGCCGGACACGGCCTTTGCCAGCAATGTTTTGCCGGTGCCGGGCGAGCCGACGAGCAACACGCCTTTGGGGATGCGCGCGCCGAGCGAAATGAACTTCTCCGGCTCTTTCAGGAATTCGACGATCTCTTTCAGTTCTTCTTTGGCTTCTTCGGCTCCGGCCACGTCCTCGAACGTCACTGTGGGTTGATCGCCGGTGAACATGCGGGCGCGGCTCTTGCCGAAGGAGAGGGCCTGATTGTTGCTGCCCTGCGCTTGGCGAAGCATGAAGTAGATGAGCCCCATCACGAACACGGCGGGGAGGATGTAGCCGATGATGGGGATCCAGTTGGCGAAATCACTGGGGCGGGCGACTTCCCATTCCACTTTGCCGAGCGCTTCGGGGCTGGCGCCGAGCGCGGCCAGCTGTTCTGCGCCAGTGGAGGTGGGTTCTTTGCGCGCGGTGGCGGCGCCCAACGCGGTGCGATCGCTGAAGGTGATCGTCATGTCATCGCCGGAGACGGAGATTTTTTCGACGTTGCCGTTGTTGATGGCGGCTACCACTTCGCTAAGGCTGATGGGTTTCGACTGCTGGCTTTGGTTGCGCACCGACCACAGGATCGCGCCGATGGCTACCAGGATCAGCACATAGACGAAGATATTTCTTACACGGGGGTTGTTCACAGAGGGCCTGCCTTTCTTATCAGCCACAGTACCATCCTCTCTATTATAGAACCATATGAGCGGATTATACCAACCAGATTCAATTTTACCATCTAGCCATTTGGTTCGATGCGCGCTAATCTGGCTCTAACGAGGAGCGGTGAGGGGCGGTGAAGATCGCGCAACAGTGGCTGCTATCTCATTGTCAGTAGATCACGAAAGCGTCCTGAGCGGAGGCGGGTGCGTTCCCGCCGCAGTCGAAGGACGCGGATTCGCCGCTGAATCCGCACTCTTCGACTACGGCCTGCTTCGCAGGCCTCCGCTCAGATTGCTTATTTCGTGATCTACTGATTGTCACAAAGGCGCGAAGGCACGACGACTCCAAGAAAACAGCCCTTTGTGCCTTTGAGTCTTGTTGTCTTGGTGGTGAGATACGGGCAACGCGGCCTGAATGTTGCGCGCGGTTTCTCGGAGGCGGGCTTACCGGATCAGGCCGGGGTTGTATTGCAGGAGGACGAATATCCAGAGGGGGATGAGGCCGAGCACGGCCACCAATGCCACTGCGCCGAGGAGGATCGCCAGCCAGTCGGCGCCTTCCTCTTCCTCGTCTTCGCCGTAATACTGCTCTTCGGGCGCGGCAGCGGGGACGGGCGCGGGGCGAGGGCGCGGCTGTGGGCGCGAGGGCGCGGTGACTCGTTCGGAGGGAGGAGTGGCGGAGTCCGGGCGGGAAGGGGCTTTGCTCACGGCGGGGCGTCCGGCGGTGAGTTCTGCGCCGCGATCTTTGTACGAGAGGAGAATGTGTCCGAGTTGATCGGCGGTGCGGTATCGGGCCGAGGGTTCTTTCGCCAACACCTTTCGAGCGATGCGTTCGATGGCTTCGGGCACCGAGGGATTGTAGAGGGTGAGCGGCGGCGGCTCGTCGCGCAGGTGCATCATGGCCAGCGCCTGCGGGCTTTCGGCTTGGAAGGGCAGCCGCCCGGTGAGCATTTCGTACAGCACGATGCCGATGGAGTACACATCGGAAGCGGGTGTGGGTGATTCTCCGGCGGCCTGTTCCGGCGAAAAGTATTGCGGGCTTCCCCATACCACCTCGTTCATTTCGTTGGGCTTGATGGTGATGAGGGCGCGGGCGATGCCGAAGTCGGTGACTTTTACTTTGCCTTCGGGAGTGACGAGGACGTTTTGCGGTTTGATGTCGCAGTGCACCAGCCCGGCGCGGTGGGCGTATCCCACCCCGGCGCAGATTTGGGTGGCGAAGTCGAGGGTGCGGTCGATGCCGAACGGGGCGCTGTTGTGAATGATGGTTTTGAGATTCTCGCCCTCGATGAATTCCATCACCATGTAATATCGCCCGCCGTCTTCGCCGAAGTCGTGTACGGTGACGATGTTGGGATGGGTGAGGTTGGCGGCGGCGCGGGCTTCGTGCAAGAAGCGGTCGAGGAAATGGCCGTCGCCGGTATATCGCTCGCGCAAAACTTTGACCGCCACAACGCGCCCCAGCGACAAATCTTGCGCTTTGAACACCAGCGCCATGCCGCCAGAGCCGATCTGCGAGATCACCTTGTAGCGTTGGTTGAGGAGCGACTCTCCGGCCATGACGCACATTTTACTCCGGAGGCGGGGCGAAGGCAATTCGGGTTCGGCGGCGGCCGCCTCATCAGTTATAATCCGGCGGCGCGCAGTTGGTGGGCGCCAGCCCGTAGCGCAAATTGCCAATTTGCGTCACAACACTGAGGAGATAGCATGACTTCGACGTTGAAGACTCTACAAAAGACGGGCTTCAATTGGATACAGATTCTGTTGATCGGCCTGCCGTTGGCATTGGCAGGCGAATGGCTGCACTGGCCGCCGGCCGCTGTGTTCGGTTTTGCCTGCGCGGCGCTCATCCCGTTGGCGGGCCTCATCGGCGAGAGCACCGAAATGCTGGCCGAGCGCACCGGCCCTAAGATCGGCGGACTGCTCAACGCCACGCTGGGCAACGCGGCGGAACTCATCATCACCATTGTCGCCATCCGCGAAGGCTTGCTCGATTTGGTGAAGGCTTCCATCACCGGATCGATTCTCGGCAACCTTTTGCTTGTATTGGGGGCCAGTCTTTTGTTCGGCGGATTGAAGAACGGAAAGCAGTCGTTCAATCGTGTAGTCGCCGGGCAGAACTCCAACCAGCTGCTCATGGCGCTCATTGCCCTCGCCATCCCCTCGTTGTTCAGCGCGGCCATCGGCCCGGATACATCGCTGAAGGTCGAGCAGTTCAGCATCGGCGTGGCGGTGTGCATGATTCTGATTTATGCGTTGGGTACCCTGTATGCGTTCCAAACGCCAACGACGGAAACACCGCTCACTCGTCCCTCGGCAGAGCACGGCCGCCCCGAACATTTGTGGTCGGTGCGAAAGTCGGCGGTGGTGCTGGGCCTGGCCACGCTGGGCGTGGTGGTGTTGAGCGAACTGCTGGTGGGCACAGTGGAACCGATACTGCACGAGTTCCCCTTCATCACCGAATTCTTTCTCGGCATCATTCTCATCCCTATCATCGGCAACGTGGCCGAGCATCTCGTGGCCGTGCAGGTGGCTATCAAGAATCAAATGGACCTGAGCATGGAGATCGCCGTCGGGTCGAGTTTGCAGATCGCGCTGTTCGTCGCGCCGGTGCTGGTGTTCGCCAGCCTGCTGTTCGGCCAGCCGTATCTCAACTTGCACTTCAATCAGTTCGAGCTGATTGCTATGATGGCCGCCTCGATCATCACCACCTTCGTGAGTCTCGACGGCGAAACGAATTGGCTCGAAGGCGCGCAATTGCTGATGGTGTACGCCATTCTCGGGCTGGCATTCTTCTTCCTGCCCGCGTAGCGATTGGCGATTAGCAAATGGCTGACCGCTGACTGCTGATCGCTATGTTATAATCCGCGCAACATCTTCAAGGAGCAACATCGTGAGCATCTATGTCAACGTCGTGCAAATCATTCTTTCCGTCGCGCTGGTGACGGCTATCGTTCTCCAAAGCAAAGGCGCAGGGTTGGGCGGCCTCACTGGCGGCAGTGAAGGCGGCGGCGTCTTCCGCGCCCGTCGGGGCGTTGAAAAATTGCTGTTCAACATCACCATCGGCTTGGCTATTGCTTTCTTTGCCACTGCGATCATCAACGTGATCGTCACCAATCAGGGCCAATAGCAATCGCGCGCACAGTCAAATTCTGACGAAAGACGAAGGCCGAAGGACGACGCACCCGTCTTTCGCCCTTCGTCTTTCGTCGTTTATTTATGCGTTACATCCGCACGCAGGCCATCATCGCTCTCATCGGCCTCGCGCTCGTGGGCAGCCTGCTCTACCTCCAATCGCAGGGACTGATCACCACCGTCGCTCCGGCGTGCGGCGGCACGTTCACCGAAGCCGTCGTCGGCGAGCCGGAACGATTCAACCCGTTGCTGGATTCCGGTAACCCGGCGGAGCGCGATGTGAACCGGCTGATCTTCAGCGGGCTGATGAAATTCGATTCGGATGGATTGCCGGTGGCCGATCTGGCCGAGTCGTATGCAGTGAGCGCCGACGGTTTGACGTACACGTTCGTTTTGAGAGATGGCCTCCACTGGCACGATGGCGCCCCACTGACCGAAGCCGATGTCCTCTTCACCGTCGGTCTCATGCAGGCCCCCGACTTCCCCGGCCGTTCCGACGTGGGCGCGTTGTGGCAGAAAGTTGCCGTCTCCTCGCCCGGCCCCAACACCGTGCGCTTCGTATTGCCAGAGCCGTTCGCGCCCTTCCTCGACTACACCGCCGTGGGCCTCTTGCCCGAACACATATTGAGCGGGCGCGCGCCAGCGCAGCTGCTCGACGACCCCTTCAATCGCAACCCCATCGGCAGCGGGCATATGAGCTTCGCGGCAATGGAGACTGCCGACAACAGCATTGTGTCGGTGACGCTCCAAAGCCACGAACCATGCACGGGCAACGCGAACTACCTTCATCAAATTCGCTTTCGCTATTACCCCGACGCCGAAACTGCTTACGCCGCATACACCGCCGGTGAAGCGCTGGCGCTCAACCAGTTCACGCCCGACACACTGCGCGCCGCGCTCGGCGACTCGCGCGTCAACCTCTTCGCCAGCCGCTTGCCCGAATACAGCCTCGTGTTCTTGAATCAGAAAATCGAATCAGCGAGCTTCTTTCAAGAGAAAAAAGTTCGGCAGGCGTTGCTCATGGGGATGAACCGGCAGTGGATTGTGGACAATTTACTGCAGGGGCAGGCATTGGTCGCGACTGGCCCGATCCTGCCGGGGACGTGGGCCTACAACAACAACTTGATTCCGGTGGCTTACGATCCCGATCGTGCCGCCGCCCTTCTCAACGACGGCGGCTGGGCGCTCCCGCCGGAGGCCGCCCCCGGCGCGCCGGACTATGTGCGCACCAAAGACGGTGTTTCACTTGAGTTCACCTTCCTTGCGCCGGGCGATCCACTGCACATGGAAATCGCCAAAACCATCGTCACCAATTGGGCCGCGCTGGGCGTGAAAGCCCAAGTGGAATTTTTGTCGGCGCAGGAGATCAAAACCGCGCTCGCCAATCGCACCTTCGAGGCGGCGATGATCGACCTCAGCTTCTCCAACTCGCCCGACCCCGACCCGTACCCCTTTTGGCATCAGACTCAAATCGAGAGCGGGCAAAACTTCAGCGGTTTCAACAGCCGCGACATCAGCGAGATTCTGGAGCAGGCCCGCACCCTCCCCTCGTATCACGACCGGGCCAAGTTCTATCGCGCCTTCCAATCCAAATTTGCCGATCAGACTCCGGCGCTGTTGTTGTACTATCCCGTTTTCACGTACGCAGTGGATAGAAAAGTGAACGGCGTGCAGCTCGGCCCGCTCGTCGATCCGAGCGATCGCTTCAACAGCATGGCAAACTGGCACATCCTCACCCGGCGGGTGATCGAGAACGTGTCGCCGTAGGGTTACGGCCCAACTCCGTACAACCCTCGATAGATTTCATAAAACTCATAGATCGCCCTCACGTATCGGCGCGGCTCGTCGAGGCGGATGATCTCGACGAATAGATCAGGATCGTTCTGGCTTTGAGCCAGCCACCGTTCGGCGTTGCCCGGCCCGGCATTGTAGGCGGCCAATGCGGCCAGCATATCACCGCCGAGATAGTTGCGCTGATAGTCGAGATAGTATGCGCCAAACTCGACGTTGATGAACGGGCGATAGAGATCGCTGTTGGTGTAATTCGGCCAGTTGAGTTTGCCCGCGATCCATTCGCCGGTCGAGGGGATGATCTGCATCAGCCCCTGCGCCGCCGCCGACGACGTGACGCTGCCCTCGAACAAACTCTCCTGCCGCACCACCGCATACATCAGAAGCGGATCGATGTTGTGATCGCTGGCCGCTTTGAGAATCAGATCAGAATAATACGGGGCGAAACGCAGATGGGTGAAGAAGGCGGGCGCGGCGAACGAGTCGGCGAGGCCGGCGGCATCTACGCTGGCGCGCGCGGCGCGAATGGATTGCGAATACGCGCCGAGTTCGCGCAGGGCTAATGCGATCTGATACAGCGACAGCGCGTCGCCGGCGAAGGCTCGGCGCAATTCGTCGAACTCGGCTTTGGCTTCGGCGGTGAGGCCGAGCGCCCACAGTTCGCGCCCGCGCACCCAGCGCCCGTCGGCGGCAACGGCGGGCGACATCACGCCGAGAGCGCCGGTGTTTTTGACGCCGAGCGTTGCGGCCAGCCACGCTTCGGCTTCGGCTTTCTCTGCGTCGTATTGAAAACTGAAATCGTAGCCGCGCGTGGGCGGAAAGGGAAGCAGGCTGTCGCGCAGTTCGACGGCGCGCAGTGAATAGTAGCCGCCGGGATCGGCGGCGATGGCCGATTCGAATGCGGACTCCGACTCTGCGGTGGCTCCGCGCAGGCGTTGTGTTTTGGCGGCCCACAACCACGCCGCCGCCCTTCGCTCGGCGGAGGCCGCCGCATGTGTGGCGGCGGCGGTGAACTGCCCAACCGCCGACTCATAGTTGCCCGCGCGATATAAGGCGATGCCGGAGAAGAATGCGCCTTCGGGCGCTTCGGCGGAGTTGGGATACAGCGCGTTGATGCTCGACCAAACTTGCGCGGCGCGAGCCAGATCGCCCTGCCGCTCGGCGATGCGCCCGGCTTGAAAGAGGGCGGGGGGCGCGGCGGGGTGAGCGGGCGCGGCGGCGGCAAATGTTTCGAGCGTGGTGACGGCGCCCCCGTAGTCGTCGGCCCACGCCCATTGTGTGTACGCTTTCTCCGTCCATGCGTCATCCCACAGATCGCTTTCGGGATAGTTGTCGATCACTACATCGAAGTTAGCGATTGCGCCGACGGGTTGATTGAGCGCGCGGCGGGCGAGCGCGGCGAAATAATAGGCGCTGGCGTCGGGCGACTCGGTGGACTCGATATAGCGGTTGAACGCGGCGAGGGCGAGATCGTATTGCTCGGTGTGATAGTTGACGATGCCGCGCTGGAGTTCGCTCACCGGCACGCCCGCATCCACCAGCGCGACGAGCGATTGATAGGCGTCGAACGTGTCGGGATAATTTTCGACGGCGTGCTGAAAATACGTGTAGGCAGGTTCGATGTTGCCGCGCAGAAGTTCAACTTGCCCGCGCAGAATATCCATGCGAGCGAGGGTGAGATGCGAGTCGGTAGAGACGGCGACAAGATCATACAGCGCCACCGCGCCATCGTAATCGCCGACGACGCGCAGGGCTTCGGCCTTCTTTTCAACGAGCGGCGTGAGGCCGCCAGCGCGGTTGCCGAGGATGGCTTGCTCGTACGCGGCAATCGCATTCGGATAGTCGCCCCATTCGAGATAGCATCGCGCGATGCGTTCCCACACATACGAGTCGATCACGCCGGGACGAAGCGCGAGATATTGCTGATAGTTTTGAATCGCCACGCCCCACGTGCCCTGCGCTTGGGCGATGCCGCCGAGATGAAAATAGGCTTCGGGGATGCGCGGGTCGGTGGGGTAGGCTTGCAGGTAGAGGGTGAAGCCGCCCGCCGCGCCGTCGAGGTCTCCGGCGCGGAGTCGAGCGAGGCCGAGCCCGAATCGGGCGGCGGCGGCGATGGCCGGGTCGGGCTGTTGATCGAGCGCGGCGCTGTACAAAATGGCGGCCTTCTCCCAATCGCCGTTGAAGAGTTGGTGATCGGCTTCCTGCACCCGCGCGATGGGTTGAGGGGTGGGGGAAGGAGTCGGGGTTTGCGTTGGGGTCTGAGTTTGAGTGGGCGTGTGGGTGAGGGTGGGAGTGGATGTGGCGAGCAGAGTCTGAATCTCAACCGAGTCGCAGGCGGAGAGAAGGGCGACGGCGGCCAACAGAACCGAAGCGGTGATTAACCGCAGAGACGCCGAGAGCGCAGAGCGGCCACAGAGAACAAGTTTGTATTTCTCCGCGTTTACTCTGCGTTCTCTGTGTCTCTGCGGTGAGAGGGAGCCGATAGGTTGGAGTCGGTGGCGCATCGAATTTCTCTTTGACAATGCAGAATGCCTATGTTACCATGACGCCACGTGGTAACCGATCGCTCCCAAATTGTCGGGGGCGTTTTTTGTGTATGAACGACTCACTTCCTGTCATTCTTCTCGTCGGCGGACTGGGCACGCGCATGGGGCCGGAGGCCGAAGGGCGGCCCAAAGCATTGGTAGAAGTGGGCGGGCGGCCCATCGTGTGGCACATCATGAAATTGTATGCCCACTACGGCCACACGCGCTTCGTCTTCCCGCTCGGCTATCGCGGCGATTGGTTTCGCCGCTACTTTTTGGATTACGAGGCGCTCACACACGATCTCACCTTCACGCTCGGCAAATCGGGCGAGCGAATGTACCACCGCCCCAACCGCGAGGCGGAGTGGGAGCTGACGATGTTCGACGCGGGCGTGCCTACCAACAAAGGCGCGCGGGTGCGCGCGGCGATGGAGCGCACGAATGGAGCGCGGGTATTCGCAACCTACGGCGACGGGATCGGCGACGTGGACATCCACGCGCTGTTGGACTTTCACTGCTCGCACGGCAAATTGGCGACGCTCACCGGCTACCGACCGTATTCGCAATATGGCATCGTGGACGTGGAGGCCGACTCTCGGATCACTGCCCTGCGCGAAAAACCGCGATTGACCAACTGGGTGAACGCCGGCTTTTTCGTTTTCGAACGCAGTGTGCTCGATTACATGAAGGGCGACGACTCGCTCGATCTGGAAAAAGAGGTACTGACTCGGCTGGCCGAAGATGGGCAATTGATGATGTATCGCCACTCCGGTTTTTGGGCTTCGATGGACACATTCAAAGAGGCGCAGACTCTCAACGAGTTGTGGGAGAAGAAAGCGCCATGGAAAGTTTGGGATCAGTAGCTGGAGTTGGAGATTGCATGATTGATCGAGGTTTCTGGCGAGATCGCAGGGTGTTGGTCACCGGATGCACGGGCGTACTCGGCTCGTGGCTCACGGCCAAGTTGGCGGCGCTGGGCGCAGATGTGGTGGGGTTGGTGCGCGATTGGGTGCCGCAGAGTCACGCCGTTCGCTCGGGCACGTTGGATCGGATCAAAGTGGTGCGCGGTTCGGTGATCGACGAGGACATTGTCAATCGTATCTTTGCCGAGTACGAAATCCAAACCTGTTTTCATTTGGCGGCGCTCACGGTGGTGGGGGTCGCCAACCGCGCGCCCGTGCCCACCTTCGATACGAACATTCGCGGCACGTGGCTATTGCTCGAAGCGGCGCGGCAGTGGGGCCGGGCGGAGCAAATGGTGGTGGCCTCCAGCGATAAAGCGTACGGCTCGCACGAGAAACTGCCATACACCGAAGACGCTCCCCTGCAGGGGCGGCACCCCTACGATGTGTCGAAGTCGTGCGCCGATCTGATCACTCAGGCGTATGCCCACACTTACAACCTGCCCGTCGCCGTCACTCGCTGCGCCAACATGTACGGCGGCGGCGATCTGAATTGGAATCGGATCGTGCCCGGCACGATCCGCTCGGCATTGCTCAACGAGCGGCCTATCGTGCGCTCGGATGGCACGATGAAACGCGATTACATTTACGTGAAGGATATTGTGACGGCGTATCTTTCGCTGGCGCAGGCTATGCGCGACGGCGCGCACACCGGAGCGACGTTCAACTTTGGGATGGATGCGCCGATCACCGTGATCGAAATGGTGAACAAAATCGTCGGCCTTTCGGATCATCCCGATCTTCAACCGATTATTCAGAACATCGCCGCCAACGAGATTCAGGATCAATATCTGTCGTCGGAGAAGGCGCACAAGATTTTGGGTTGGAAGCCGGAGCACACGTTGGAAGAAGGCCTGCGCGAGACGATGGCGTGGTATCGAGAGATCGTGAAATGACTTCAACCTCAAAGACGCCAAGCCGCAAAGGTGCACAAAGCAGAATCGTTTCTTTGCACGACTTGGTGTCTTTATGACTTTGTGGTGAGGAAAGTGCCAGCCGAAAGAGTCCTCATCACCGGCGCGCGCGGCTTGGTGGGCCGGGCGCTGACGCGTCGGTTGGCCGCCGATGGAGCGATGGTGTTCGCCCTCGACCGCGAGATGCCGGGACGCGCCGACCGCAGTGACATTCCCGATGGGGTTGAGTACAACGAGATCGATTTGAGATACGCGGCGGGGATCAAGAGAGTCGTCGAGTCGGCCTCCCCGGCGTGGGTGGCGCATTTGGCCGCCGTTGGCGTCACCGATCCGTTTCTCCCAATCGGCGAAGCCCTGCGCGGCAACGTTGAGGCGACGATCAATTTGCTCAGGGCGGTCGCCGGCCGCTGTCGTGTTGTGGCGGCGCGCACGCCGGGCGAGATTGAGGCGATCAATACTTACGCGGCGTCGAAGGCGGCGGCGTGGCAATTCTGCCGCATGTTTCATCGCACCGAAGGGTGGCCGGTCGTCGGCGCGATGCTCTTTCAAGTGTATGGCCCCAACCCTTCGGCGCGCACAGTGCTGGGCGCGGCGTTGAAAGCGGCGATGGCCGGTGAGAGTTTCCCGATGACTTCGGGCGAACAAAAGCGCGATTGGATTTACATTGACGATGTGGTGAATGGAATCATTTGCGCGGCCCGCGCCGACTCGCGCGTGGACGGCGAGACCGTCGAACTGGGCACGGGCATCGGGATTGCAGTGCGCGACGTAGTGGCGCGGCTGTTCGAGATCGTGGGCAAAGGGAGGCCGATGATCGGCGCACTGCCGCAGAGGCCGGGCGAACCGCCGGAGCAGATCGCCGACGCGGATCGAGCCGAGCGGTTGATCGGCTGGCGGGCGAAGATCGGGATCGATGAAGGGTTGCGGCGGTTAACGTCAACGGATGTATCGGATGGAACGGATTGAACGGATTGAACGGATTGAACACATAGTTGCCTTTGCAATGAAAACGAATGAGTGATGAATTGATGGCGCTGCGCGAAGAAATCTTCGCCAAAGTAACCGAATACTACGAGAAGGCGCACGCCAACAAACCGTTCGTGCCGGGCCAGAGCCGCGTGCAATATGCTGGCCGCGTTTATGATCAGCATGAGATGGTGAAGATGGTGGACGCCGTGCTCGAGTTTTGGCTCACCGCCGGGCGGCACGCCGAAGAGTTCGAGAAACGGCTGGGCAGGTTCATCGGCGCGCGCGAAGTGATTCCGGTGAACTCCGGCTCGTCGGCGAATTTGGTGGCGATGACAACGCTGTGCTCGCCGCAGTTCAAGTACCGGCTTCACCCCGGCGACGAAGTGATCACGCCTGCGGTAACCTTTCCCACCACGCTGGCGCCCATCGTTCAGAATCGGCTCGTCCCGGTTTTGGTGGACGCCGAGATGGGCACATACAACATTGATCTCGATCAACTCGAAGCCGCCCTTTCTCCGAAAACGCGCGCGCTGTTCATCACGCATACGCTGGGCAACCCCATTGCGATGGATCGCGTGATGGAGTTCGCGAAGGCGCACAATCTGCTGGTGGTCGAAGACACGTGCGACGCGCTCGGCTCGAAATACGACGGGCAGTCGGTGGGCACCTTCGGGCATCTGGCGACACTGTCGTTTTATCCGGCGCATCACATCACGATGGGCGAGGGCGGGGCGGTATACACCCACAGCCGCCGCTTGGCGCGCATTGCCCGCACCGTGCGCGATTGGGGCCGCGATTGTTGGTGCGGCTACGAGAATCCGGCCAGCGGCAAGTGCGGCATTCGCTTCGAGCGCGAGATTGATGGCATCGAGGGCTATTACGATCATCGCTATTACTTCACCGAGATCGGCTACAACTTGAAGATCACCGATGTGCAGGCGGCGATGGGCTTGGCGCAGTTGGACAAGCTGCCGGGGTTCGTGGCGGCGCGCAAACAGAACTTTGCCAAATTGTATGAGGCGATGAAGCGATGGGAGGAGTATTTCATCCTGCCGCGCTGGCTGCCCAAAGCCGATCCGTCGTGGTTCGCCTTTCCGATCACCGTGCGGGACTCCGTCCCCTTTGATCGCACGGCGCTCACTCGTTACCTCGAAGAGCGCAGAGTGGAAACGCGGATGCTGTTTGCGGGCAACATCCTCAAACAGCCGGGCTATCAAAACATCGAGTGCCGCGCCATCGGCGGTCTGCCCGTCTCCGATCAAGTGATGCGCTCGACATTTTTTGTGGGTGTGTATCCGGGATTGACGGATGAAAAGATCGATTACATGCTGAATGTGCTGGAAGATTTCTTGAACAGAGGCCGATGAAACTTTCCGTCATCATTCCCGTGTACAACGAGCGCGAAACGATTCTCGAAATCATCCGCCGGGTGCAGGCGGTGAATTTGGGCGACGATTGGGAGAAAGAATTGATCGTCGTGGATAATTGCTCGACGGATGGGACACGCGATCTTTTGCAAACGGTGACGGCCCCCAACGTGAAGATCGTGTATCAGCCGCGCAACATGGGCAAAGGCACGTCGGTGCGAACGGGCATTGCCATGGCCTCCGGCGACTTCACGATCACGCAGGACGCTGATCTCGAATACGATCCGGAAGAGCACACGCGCTTGCTCGACAAAGCAGTGAGCGAAGGGCTCGATGTGGTGTACGGCTCGCGGGTGTTGGGCGGCAAACGCTACCATCATTATGCGGCCAACTATTGGGCCGTGCGTCTTTTGACCCTGCTGACCAACCTTCTGTTCGGCGCGCGTTACACCGATGTGGCGACGAATTACAAACTGGCGCGGACTCCGATTCTCAAATCGCTCAAACTCACGTGTTCGGGATTCGATTTGGATTTTGAGTTGAGTAACAAATTGGCGCTGGCGACGGACCGCATTGGCGAAGTGCCTATTTCGTTCAGCCCCCGCACGTATCAGCAGGGCAAAAAAATCCGCTTCACCGACGGCTTACATGCCTATTGGATCATCTTCCGCGACCGATTCATTCCGCAGGCATGGCATTGAGGGGATGATGAGCCATGAGCGTGGAATGTGGGATCAGAGTTCGGGGCGGCGCGGGTGAAACTCTCGATCATCGTGTGCGTTTACAACGAGCGCGATACGATCCTGGCTGTGCTCGAGCGCATTCGTGCAGTGGACTTCGGCCCCGACGTGACCACCGAGATCATTGTGGTGGATAATTGCTCGACCGACGGCACGCGCGATCTCCTGCGCGGAGTCACTGCGCCCAACATGAAAGTGATTTACCAGCCGCGCAACATGGGCAAGGGCATGTCCATTCGCACGGCGGTGGAACACATGACCGGCGATTACGGCGTGATTCAGGACGCCGATCTGGAGTATCATCCGAGCGAACTGCCCAAACTGTTGGCCGACGCGCGCGCACACAACGCGGCGGCGGTGCTCGGCAGCCGGGTGCTGGGCGGGCACGCGAAATACAAATATGCTCATGCGTACGTCGGCGTGCGCGCGTTGACGGCAACCACCAACCTCTTATTCGGCAGCCGCCTCACCGATGTGGCGACGGCCATCAAAATGGTGCGCGGCGACGTGTTCAAATCACTCCATCTCGTCTGCACGGGATTCGATCTGGACTTCGAGCTGGTGAACAAGATATTATTGGCGGGTTACCAGATCCGCGAAGTGGCGATAGACTACTCGCCGCGAACTTACGAAGAAGGAAAGAAGATCAAAGTGAGCGACGGCCTGCGCGGCCTGATGGTGATGCTGCGCGATCGGCTGGGGTTGTCGCCTGCTCTGAAAACATGACACGATGACATGATGACAGGGTGATACGATGCTGGCCGATCACCTTGCCACCCCTTCATCTTGCCACTGCCGCCAATGCGAATCGTCTTTTCCGGCTCCATTGCCTACGACTACCTCATGACCTTCCCGGGATACTTCCGCGATTTCATCCACCCGGAGAAGATGGAGTCGCTCAGCCTGAGTTTCCTCGTCGACTCGCTCTCGCGGCATTACGGCGGCATCGCTCCCAACATCGCCTACACCTATGCTCTGCTCGGCGGCCGGCCCATGGTGCTGGGCACGGCGGGCGACGACTTCGACGACTACCGCCGCTGGCTCGACTCGAAAGGCGTGGACACCAGCGCCGTCAAACAGATCGATGGCGTGAAGACCGCCTCGTTCTTCGCCAACACCGACAAAGCCAACCTGCAAATCGCATCCTTCTTCGCTGGCGCAATGGCTTACGCCGCTCAAGTGAAAGTTTCTCACCTGCCCTTCAAACCCGACCTTGTCGTGATCTCGCCCGACGACCCCGCCGCCATGCGCGGCCGCATCCGCGAGTGCGCCGCCTCCGGCATCCCCTACCTTTACGATCCCAGCCAGCAGCTGGCGCGAGTGAGCGAGGACGACATTCGCGAAGGCGTGCAGAACGCGAAAATGATCGTGGTCAACGACTACGAAGCGCACCTGATCGAAACGCGCACCGGACTCAAAGAAGCCGACATGGCCTCGAACGATCGGATTCTTGTGGTGACCTGCGGAAAGGATGGCGCAACGATTCACGCCAACGGCGACCGACTCTCCATCCCGGCCTTCCCCGAAGTTCACATCATCGATCCCACCGGCACGGGCGATGCCTTCCGCGGCGGCTTCCTGCGCGGGCTATCGCTCGGGCTGAATTGGCGGTTGTGCGGCCTCGTCGGCGCGTTGGCGGCCACCTACTGCCTCGAACAAAAGGGGACTCAGAATCATTCGTACACACCCGCCGAATTCGTCGCCCGCTTCCGAACCGTGTTCGACGACGGCGGCGAACTCGACAAACTTGTGCGATGAGCGCATGACGCCATCGCACCGAAACCCAAGGAGAACTCAATGAGCCATACCCACGACATTAAGAACGAACGCCTCGCCGAAGGAGGCCGCCACCGCATCGAATGGGCCGAACAAGAAATGCCCGTCCTGCGGACGATCCGCGAGCGCTTCGCCAAAGAGCAGCCGCTCAAAGGCTTGCGCCTGTCGGCCTGTTTGCATGTGACCACCGAAACCGCCAACCTCATGCGCACCCTGCAACTCGGCGGCGCCGACATTGTGCTGTGCGCCTCCAATCCGCTGTCCACGCAGGATGATGTGGCCGCCTCGCTCGTGGTCAACGACGAGATTCCGGTGTACGCCATCAAAGGCGAAGACAACAAAACTTATTACGATCACATCACCGCCGCGCTCGATCACAAGCCGCATATGACGATGGACGACGGCGCCGATCTGGTGAGCACGATTCACAAATCGCGCACCGGCCTGCTGGGCGACATCGTCGGCGGCACCGAAGAAACCACCACCGGCGTGATCCGCCTCAAAGCGATGGCCAGAGACGGGGCGCTCAAGTTCCCCATCATCGCCGTGAACAACGCCATGACGAAACACTTCTTCGACAACCGCTACGGCACCGGGCAATCCACCATCGATGGCATTGTGCGCGCCACCAACATTTTGCTGGCGGGCAAAACGTTCGTAGTGGCTGGATACGGCTGGTGCGGTCGCGGCCTCGCCAACCGTGCGCGCGGCATGGGCGCGAATGTGATCGTCACCGAAGTGGACCCACTGCCCGCGCTCGAAGCAGTGATGGACGGCTTCCGCGTTCTGCCGATGGAAGCGGCGGCGAAGGTGGGCGATATTTTCTGCACCGTCACCGGTAACAAGAACGTGATCGACAAGCGCCACTTCGAATCGATGAAGGATGGCGCTATCGTCTCGAACTCCGGCCACTTCAACGTCGAAGTCAACATCGAGTCGTTGGAGCAACTCTCTGGCGGCAACAAACGGCGCGTGCGCGAATTCGTCGAGGCCTACACCTTGCCCGATGGCCGCAAGATCAATTTGCTGGGCGAAGGCCGGTTGATCAATTTGGCCTCCGCCGAAGGCCACCCGGCTTCGGTGATGGATATGTCGTTCGCCAATCAAGCGCTCGGCGCGGAGTTCATGGCTCGCAACGCCAAAACCATGAAGCCCGATGTGTACGACATCCCGTTGGAAATCGATCGCGAGATCGCTCGTATCAAATTGGCGGGCATGGGTGTGGCCATTGATCAGTTGACCAACGAGCAGGCCAAGTATCTGAATTCGTGGGAAGAAGGGACGTAGGGCAGAAGTCAGAAGCCGGAAGTGTGCGATCCGCAGATGGCGCAGAGGCGCGCAGATAAAGTTCCAAATCAATCGGCGCTGATCTGCAATGTCTGCGGATTGTTTTTATGAACTGCCACTTTCACCCCGAACGCCTCTCCGTTGAAACGTGCGAGGTGTGCAGGCGCCCCATGTGCGGCGAGTGCTTGTGGTACGCCGATTCGGGCGAGCGGCTGTGCCCGGTGCATGGCGAGGTGTGGCAGGCGCAGGGCAAGGCCGTGTATCCTCCGCAGCGATACGCCGAAGGCATCGCCTTCAGCCAAGTATCGGCGGCCAACCCGCCCAAACCCCACGTGCCCTATCAAGGCAACAGCAACGACATGATGGCGTTGGTTGCCATCGTTCTCGGCCTGTCGTCACTGCTTGCATGTTGGGGGCTGTGGTATCTTCTGCCGCTGGTGGCTTTTCTGTTGGGGCTGGTGGCGTGGCTGCACGCTCGCGATGCGCTCAACCCCAAACGCACCCGCTGGCTCGCCAGCGGCGCAATGGCCGCCGGCGGCCTCTTCCTCCTCATCACCTTTGGATTCATTTTGATGTGCATGATGTGTTACATCGTGACTCTCACCACCAGCACACGCTCCGGCGGTTTCGGGACTCCGACTCCGTTCTTCTTCCCCACTCCCACACCGTAACGGGGCGCCGACATGCGGCCCAAACCCATCCGCCTCATCACCGGTTTTGTGTTTCTCGTTTTGCTCGGCTCGCTGTGGGTGGTTTGGGAAGGCGGCGAGACTCGGAACGCGGCGAACATTGAACGGCGCATTGACGGCGACCGACTCGCTCTGGCGTGGACGTTCGACGCCGCAGGGCCGCTCAATCAGTTGCCTGCGCGAGTCGGCAAGGTAGTGTTGGTTGCGCCTCCCGGCGGGCCGCTGATCGCGCTCGATGTCGAAAGCGGCGCACTGCGCTGGCAATACGATCCGCCCGAGGGCCTATGGGAGCGATCCTACGCCGCCGACGAGCGGCGAGTATTCGTCGGCTTGCCCGGAGGCCGAATGGCGGCGCTCGATTCGGAAACGGGCAAAGTGCAGTGGGAACGCGATCTCGGAATCGATATTCAATCCCCGCCGCTGATTGCGAACGGTGCGCTCTATGCGTCCACCACTTTCGTTGGGCCGGGGCTGGCCGGAGACGCAAACGGCAAAGCAAAACTGTTCGCGCTGGCCACTGCCGATGGGCGCGAACTGTGGTCGTTCGAGACCGACAATTACATTTTGCAGACTCCGGCCATCGGCGGCGGCACCTTGTATGTGGGTGGAAGTTACAGGGGGCCCGGCGGCGTCGAGGAGGGCGGCCACACCCGCATTTATGCGCTTTCGATCAGCGACGGCGCACTGCGCTGGGTTTACGAATCGACGGATGGTTTCGTGAAGCGGATTTACGCGACAGAGTCGGTGGCGGCCTTTGTGGCGTATCAAGATTTTGTGAGTGGGTTGGATGCCGACACCGGCAACTTGCGTTGGCGAGTGGAAGCGGGCAACTGGGTGCCCTCCCTTTCCGGTTCGGGGGACACGATCTATTTTGGATCCGACAACACGATGTTGCAAGCCCGCGACGTGAACGATGGCCGTTTGCTTTGGGAGCACAACATCGCCGAGGGGGCGTTCAATTATGTGTTGAACGCGCCAGCGCGCATCGAGGATGATTTGTATTTTCTCACTCAGCGCGGCGATATTGTGGCGCTCAATGCGTTCGATGGGATTCTGCGCTGGAGAATCTCGACGGGGATCAAATCGCGCGCAGGGTTGACGGTGGCCGGGGGTTGGGTGTTCATCGGCGGGGCCGATGGGCGAGTGAGCGCGTTCACCGAGTCGCCTCCCCCGTGAGATCAAAGTTAGCCGCCCATGATCCAGCCACGGGCGCGGGCTAGCGCGACGGCTTCATTGCGATTGGTTGTATCGAGTTTTTCGAGGATGCGGCCGACGTGAGTCTTGATGGTGTTCTCGGACACGCTGAGGCGGGCGGCGATCTCGCGGTTGATACAGCCTTCGGCGATCAGTTGCAGTATCTCGGTTTCGCGGATGCTGAGGGGCGTTTCAACTTTGGCTGGTTCGATGGGGGCGTGGGCAAGCTGCCGGAAGACGGTGGGGACAAGCGACGGGTCGAGCGCGGCGTGGCCCAGCGGGGCTTTGCGTAGTGCGTCGAAGAGTTCTTCGGTTTCGGCGTTTTTGAGAAAGTAGCCGCGCGCTCCAGCGCGAATGGCGTCGAGCAGATCGGCGTCGCTTTCGGAGATGGTGAGCATGATGACCGGCAGAGAGGGCATGGTTTCGCGCAATTGCTTCAACGCCTCCACTCCGTTGCCGCCGGGCATGTGAATATCCATCAGCAACACATCGGGGCGCAGTTGGCCGGCCAGCCGCACGGCTTCGGGGCCGCTGGTGGCCTCGCCAACCACAGTGAATTCGTTGCTCTCGTTGAGCAGGCTGATCAGCCCTCGGCGGAAGAGGGTGTGGTCGTCGGCGATGAGGAGGCGGATCATGGTTGAGGAGAGGTAGCAAGTGGCAGGTGGCAAATTGCTGATTGCTGATCGCTATCTGCTACACGGGCCACTCCACACAAACGCGCGTGCCTTCGCCGGGCGCGCTGGTTATTTGCAGGTCTGCGCCGAGCAGGTCGGTGCGTTCGCGCATGAGCCGGAGGCCGTGCCGGGTGTCGGGCATGTCCTGCCCGGCGTCGAAACCCTGCCCGTCATCTTCGATGCGCAGGCAGGCGCGGTTGTTTTCGACGGTGAGCCGGATGGCGATGCGCGAGGCGTTGGCGTGCTTGCGAATGTTGGCGAGCGTCTCTTGGACGATGCGCAAGAGGTGAGACTGCGCCGAGACGGAGAGCAGGGGCGCGGCCTGCGTGTCGAGCGCGAGCGAGACGGCGAGACCGGTCTGTTGCTCGAAGTCGGCGGCGCACCGTTGGAGCTGCGCGGCGAAGTCGCCGTTATGATGGGTGTCGAGGGAGAGTCGGAGCCCGTCGAGGGTGGCGCGCAGATCGAGGTAGGCGTCGTTCGCGTTTTGAGCCAGATCACGCATCGCGCCCACCGATCGTTCCGAATGCCCGGCTTCAATCCAGTGAGCGATTTGCCCGGCGCGCATCTTGATGAAGCCTAGCGTTTGCGCCAGTCCATCGTGCATCTCGCGGGCGAGGCGGCCCCGCTCGGCGAGGATGGCTTGGTGTTCGAGCTGAGCATACAGGCGGACGTTGTGCGCCAGCAGGGCGGCCTCGGCGGCTATGGCCGATACGAATCTCACCTGCGCTTGCACAAAGGCGTCGTGTCGTTGGCTACCCAGCACGATTACCCCCAGAGGCCCCTCGTCTGCCATCATCGGCGCGCACAACACCGAGGCGGCCTCCGCCTTCGACTCGGGAATCCCTCTCGGCGAGAGGGTGGCCACAATAGGTTCGCCGTTGGCCTGCCGCAGTGCGCCGGCGGCGAGGCTTTCGATGAGCGGCATGTGCCCGATGCTGTTCCAGTCTCCGGCGGTGGCGCACGTGTCGAGCGAGCCGTCGGCGTTTTGCAGCATCATCAGCCCGGCGTCGGCGCGGCTGGCTTCGAGCGTGCGAGCGAGGATGCGCGACATCAACCCGTCAAAGCCGAGCCGCAGTTGCAGTGATTCGTTGATCTCGTACAGCGTGGTTAGCTCGCGCGTGCGCAGGCGGGTGTTCTCGAAGGCGAGGGATGTTTCGTTGATGACGGCTTCCAACAGAGTCTGTTCGTCCTCGGTCAGCGCCACGCCTTCGGCCAAGAACACTCCCAAAATTCCAAACTCGCGGCTGTTGCGCTCCAATGAAAAGCAGGCGACGCCGCCAACAGCCGGAGCAGGGGTGTGCGACAGAAGCGGGCATGCTTTGTTGCGCATGATCTGCGGCGAACGCACGCCGCACGATTCGCATCGTCGGCGGATGGCGCGCGATGAAAGATGCCGATGCCATTCTACCAGCGCCGCTTCGTCCACCTTGCCGTGATACACGACGGGCATGGGTTGATGGTGATCGTCGAAGCGGATGAGCGAACACCCGATCACCGACGGCGCGATCTCCTCCGGCAGCCGGAGCAACAGAGAGGCGAGTTCCTCCTCGTTGGCCGCCTCTCCGAGCCGCTGACTCACGCCGAGCAAAAAAGAAACGCGCTGGTTGAGGCCGGTGAGTTGATCGTGCGCCTGAGCCAGATCGACTCCGGCGGCTTCGTTGAGGGCAATCTTGCGTTTGATCCACCCTAACGCCAGCCACAGCGCCAGCGGGCCGCCCAAGCCATACACCACGATCTCGCTGGTGATGTTGAGGCTTTCGGCTTGGGCAAACCACACGTGCTCGATAGTTTGGTGGGCGAGGACGAGCAGCAGAGCGGCGAGCGGCACTTGCCAGCGCAGGTGGCCGATCTGTTCACTGAGCAGTTTACGATGGCGAATCAGACGAGGCCAATGCACGATGTCGGCGATGCGCCGGAGAGACGGTTGAGTGTGGCGTTGAGTCATGATGGCGGCTGGAATGATATAACAGCCGCCGAGAGTTGGCAATCAATCGGGCAGGGGTGTGGATTGCAGGCGGCTGAGAGCGGCCACTGGCGGCGCAAAGGGTATATGCGCGGCATCGGTGTATTTGCGCAGAAGGTGGTAAGTGAGCAAGAGTTGCGTGAGCGCCAGCGGATGGCTGTGCCTCGTTTCGGTGCGATCTTGATAGTCGCCGAATTGGTCTTCGCGCACGGGACGAAGGTCGGGCAGGTGTTGCCAAATGGCGTCTTCCATTTGCTCGGCGTGCTCGGCGGTGACGTTGCCATCCACTTCCAAAAAGTCCACCGGGCGGCCGCCGTCGCGGCCCAGTTCCAGCCGGATGCCGGGAGTGGGGTTCGCGCCATCCACAAGATAGGTGAGGTCGGGGTGAGGAATGGTGGGGCGGAGGACGAGTCGCACGTTGAGGTGGGGCCCGGCTTGTTCGGGCGCGGCGCCGAGCGGCGGGTAAAAGCGGACGGCGATGTCGGCGTGATCGCGTTGGGGGCGGATGAAGTTTTGCGAGTCGGCTTCCCGTTTGTCGAGCTCGGCCAGCACTTGATCGGGAGTGTAGCCGCGTTTGGTCGTGTCGCGCTTGATCTTCCACACGCGGCGCAAGTCTTCGGGCGGGTCGAGATACACCTTTACGTCGTAGAACTGGCGTAACACGGCGGAGTGAAATCCGAGCAGGCCCTCGACGATGACAAACTCGCGCGGCTGGATGTAGTGGGGGCGGACGAGTGAGCCGGTGGAGTGATCGTACACGGGCTTGAGGATGGGCTGGCCGTAATGCAGGCGCTCGAGGTGCAGTTCCATCACGTCCATGTAATTGCAGTCGGGGCGCAGGGGCGTGATGCCAATAGCGGCCCGCTCTTTGCGGTCGTAGCGGTGGTAATCGTCGGTGCAGACGTGAGTCACGCGCTCTGCGCCGAGGATGTTCACCAGCCCGCGAGCGAGGGTACTCTTCCCGGCAGCGCTGTCGCCAACGATGCCGAGGATGATGGGGCGGCGTCTCGTCATGAGTGATTTCAGATCTGAGATTTCAGATCGCGGATTTGCAATCTGCGATCTGGAATCTCAAATCTGCAATGGGGCTACTCGGATACTTCAAATTCGACACTGCCCCACAGATCGATGGCTTCTCTCAGCTCTGGGCAGGCGCCCGCCGCCTGCTCAATCGTTTGGCCGGAGACGACGGCTTCGATGGCGACTCGGTTGGCGCGCGCCCCGGCGCGGCTGCCGCGTGGGTGGCCGTGTGTGCCGCCGCCGAATTGCCAGATCGAGTCGTTGCCGTAGATCCGGTGCAGTTCGGGGATGTGCATGACGTGAATGCCGCCCGAGGCCACCGGCCAAATCGTCTTCAGCCCGGCGAAGTCCTGCTCGAAGCACAAGCCACGCTCCGGGTTGGCAGGGGTAACGCGCTCGCGCAACAAATCGATGATGCCGAGCGTTTCGACTTTCGAGCCTTCGAGTTTGCCCAGCACCGTGCCCGTGTGCAGATGATCGCCGCCCGTCAGCCGCAGCCATTTGGCGAAGACGCGCATGTGAATGCCGTGATTCTTTTGGCGGCTCATGACGGCGTGCATGGCCCGATGGCAGTGGACGATGAGGCCCAGTTCGGTTGCGCGCTTGAACACATCGGCAGAGGCGGCAAAACCTGCGGTGATAAAGTCGTACATGATGAATCGACTGCCCTGCGCGGCGGCGTACTCCATGCGTTGCAAAGCCTCGCTGGTGGAGCCAGCCGTGACATTGAAGAAGTGGCCTTTGGCTTCGCTCGTTTCGGCCTCGGCGCGTTTGACTGCATCCATCCCGTACAGGAAGCGATCTCGCCAGCGGTTGAATGGCTGGCTGTTCATGTTTTCGTCGTCCTTGCTCATATCCATCCCGCCCATCAGGCATTCGTAAATGATGGTCGAGTAGTCTTTGGCCGAGAGGCCGAGTTTGGGCTTGACCGTGCCGCCCAATAGAGGCCGGTTCCATTTGTTGAGTCGCGCTCGCTCGTCGTAGATGCCGACACTGGGGCCGGGGAATGTCTTGACCAGCGCCACCGGGATGCGCATATCCTCCAGTCGCAACGCGGCCACGGCTTTGAACCCGAAGACGTTGCCGACGATGGACGACATGATGTTGACGACGCTGTTCTCCTCGAACAGATCCAGCGGATAGGCAATGTAAGCGATATCGCCTTCAATGCGATACACCTTTGCCTTGTAGAAGTCGAGGTTGATCAGATGCACGCCCCAAACTTCCGTCCACGTGCCGGTGGACGATTCGGCGGCCACGGCGGCGGCGGCTTCGATCATGTCCACACCGTCTTTGGGCGTGATGCGAAAGGCGCACAGCAGATCGGTGTCGAGGGGAACGTAATCGGGGATGTAATAATCGAGCGCGTAGGGGCGCACTCCGGCTTGATATTTTTCGCTCACTTCGGCGGGTGGGGCGGCAACGGTGGTCACGAGTCGTCTCCTTGAGTGGTGCGTCCAGCATAGCCGCTTCGGCCACGCGCCGAAACATGCGTGAGGGTGAAATGTGAAATTCGCACGGAGGAGGATGCCCACCCGAATGGGTGAGGTGTGGCGATGCGGCGCGATGGGGCGCAAATTGCCAATTTGCGCTATCGGCGCTACGGGCGCTGACGATATTTCGCGGCGGCTTCGGTGCGGTTGCCCACTCCCAATTTGGCGAACACGTTGCGCAGATGAAACTTCACCGTGTTCTCGCTCAAGTTGAGAGTCTGAGCGATGAGGGCGTTGCTCTTGCCTTCGGCCACCAATGCCAGCACGGCGGCCTCGCGCTCGGTGAGCGAGTCGGGGTCGGGCGTGAGCGGCTGGGTGAGCCAGCGGCGCGCGGCTTGCGGAAAGACCATTTGCCCGGCGGCCACTTGGCGGATGGCGCGCAGTGTGGCGGCGGGCGGATCGGTTTTGAGGGCGAAACCGTCGGCGCCGTTTTCGATGGCGGCGCGCAAAGCGTGCGCGTCGCCAAAGGCGCTGAGCACCAGCACGCGCGCGGGCAGGCCTTCATCGCGAATGCGCCGAAGGCAAGTGGGGCCATCCATGTACGGCATTTGCAAATCCATCACGGCCACGTCGGGGCGGAAGCGGTGCAGGGCGTCGAGCAAGCGCTCGCCGTCGGTGGCGGTGGCCACCACCCGCAGATCGCTTTCGGCGGCCAGCAGTGCGCTCAGCCCTTCGAGCACGAGGGCATGATCATCGGCCAGCACAATGCGCACGAGTTTGTCGTCAGCCATGGATCGGAATCTCCGCCCGCACTCGTGTGCCTTCGCCCGGGCGGCTGTCCACGCAGATGTCGCCGTTCACCAACGCGGCGCGTTCGCGCATCCCGCGCAGGCCGATGTGCTCGTGGCGCTCGGTGGCTTCGGGGCCGCTGAGCGGCGGCGGCTGAAACCCACGCCCGTGATCGATCACCTCGAGGCATAAACGATCGCCATCGGCCCACACTCTCACGGTAGCCGAGTCCGTCCCGGCGTGGCGATGAATGTTGGAGAGGGCCTCTTGCAAGATTCGATACACGGCGATTTTAATCGGCAGGGAAACATCGGGCAGTGCCGGCGCGATCTCAAGGGACGCCGTCCCCCCGGTGAGGGCTTCGTGCTGAACGGCGAGGTCTTCCACGATCTCGCCGATGGCGCGGCGGGCGAATTCCGGCGCATGAAACGCGCCGAGCAAATTGCGAATGTCGTTGAGCGCCAGTTCGAGCAGAGCGATAGCGCGGTTGAGCGCGGGGTCGGAGTCGGCGGGCAGGCGTGCGCGCAGGAGCGAGAGTTGGCTGAGGGCGGCAAACATGTTCTGCACCGGGCCGTCGTGAATGTCGAGGACGATGCGCTGGAGTTCCTCTTCGGCGACTTCGAGCAAACGCCGCGCGGCGAGATCACGATCGGGCATGGCGGCAAGTATAACAGGAACGTGTTTGACAGGCATCCTTCCTCCGGGCGATAATCACGCCATGACTCGCAAAGAAAAGTTGGCGGCGCTTCTCGATCAGGTTCGCGCTTGCCAGAAGTGTTTGGAGGCCGGATATTGGATTGCGCCCGGAGCGGTGGTGCGCGGCGCTCATTCGGCGAAGGTGATGACGATTGGGCAAGCGCCGGGCCCCACCGAAGCCGTGACCAAACGACCGTTCAATGCCGGGAGCGGGAAGCGGTTGTTCGAGTGGCTCGGCGAAGCCGGATTCGACGAAGACTCTTTCCGGGCGATGCAGTACATGACTTCGGTGACGAAGTGTTATCCGGGCAAAGGCAAGGGCGGGCATGGTGACCGCGTGCCGACGAAAGAGGAGCAGGCCTTGTGCCGCTCGTGGCTCGAAGAGGAAATTGATCTTGTGAATCCACGGCTGATCATCCCTATCGGCAAATTGGCGATTGGGCTATTCTTCGAGGCGGCGCAGACGCTGGAGACGATCATCGGCAAACGCTATGAGCGCGACGGGCGGGCGATCATTCCCCTGCCGCACCCTTCGGGCGCGAGCACGTGGCATCAAAAGCCGGCCAATCGCGCGCTGGTGACGAAGGCCATTCGTTTGATTGCGAAACAGCGCGAGGCGTTGGGGTTGTAGGGCGATCACAGAAGAACGGAGCAAATCCATGAACATCACAGTCACTCAAGGCGGTATTGTCGAGCAGTCGGCGGCGGCGTTGGTGGTGAATCATTTCGAGGGCCTGCAGAGCCCCGGCGGGGCGACGCGCGCGCTCGACAGCAAACTCGGCGGCGCGATTCGCGCGTTCATTGCCAGCGGCGACTTCAAGGGCAAGTTGGGTGAGACGGCAGTGTTGTATCCGCACGGAGAGATTTTGGCGACGCGCGTGATTGTGGTGGGGCTGGGCCGGTCGGATGAGTTTTCGCTGGATCGGGCGCGGCAGGCGGCGGGCGCGGCGGCGGCCAAAGCGGTGGGGTTGGGGTGTCGGTCGATGGCGACGGTGGTGCACGGCGCGGGGGCTGGCGGCCTCCCCCCGCGATCGGCGGCTCAGGCAGTCGCCGAAGGATCGGAACTGGGCGCGTATCAGTTCGGCGAGTACAAATCCAAATCGCCCAGCAAAGTTTTGTCGAACGTGGCGCTGATCGAAATGGACGCGGAGAAGGTTGCCGAGATGGAAGCCGGAGCGCACGAGGGGCAGGTGTTGGGCGAGTGCGCCAACTTCGCGCGCGATCTGGTGAACCAGCCGCCGAACGTTTGCACACCCTCGTACCTTGCGGCCAAAGCCGAACAGATTGCGGCGGCCTTCGGACTGAAGAGCAAAGTGTTCGGGGTGAGCCACATGCGCGAACTGGGCATGGGCGCGTTGTTGGGCGTGGCCGAAGGCTCGCGCGAGGCGCCGCAGTTCATTGTGCTCGAATACTGGCCGGGCGCGACTCAAATCGGAAGCCGAGCGCCGGTGGTGCTGGTGGGCAAGGGCATCACTTTCGACACGGGCGGTTATTCGATCAAGCAAGCCAACGATATGCCGGAGATGAAAAGCGATATGGCTGGCGGCGCGGCAGTGTTGGGCGCGGTGCGCGCGGCGGCCATGCTCAACTTGCCTCTGCCGGTGGTGGGGCTGGTGCCGGCGTGCGAGAACATGATCAATGGCAATGCGTATCGCCCGGCAGACATTCTCACGGCATTGAACGGCAAAACGATTGAGATCACGAACACCGACGCCGAGGGCCGATTGATATTGGCCGATGCGTTGGTGTATGCCAAACAATATAACCCCGAAGCGGTCATCGATATGGCGACTCTCACGGGGGCGGCGATGATCGCATTGGGGCGCGGCGGCGCGGCGGCGGTGTTCAGTGAACACGAACCGTTACAGCAGAGGATTGTGGAGGCCGCCGAATCGAGCGGCGAGCGCGTGTGGCCCCTGCCGCTGTATCCCGATTACCGCGAATGGATGAACTCGGATGTGGCCGACATCAAAAACAGCGCTGGGGATCGGTATGCCGGTGTGGGCGCGTCGGCGGCGTTTCTGCGTGAGTTCGCCGAAGGCTACCCGTGGGCGCACATTGACATTGCGCCGATGGCCTATGCCGTTGCCGGGCAAAAGGTGAAACCCTACGGACTCGGCGCAACGGGCTTCGGTGTGCGGCTGATGGCGACGCTGTTGAAGGGTTGGGAATGATCTTCTCCCTCCCCCGCGAAGCGCGGGGGAGAGTTGGGGTGGGGCGGGGCTACGGCTCTTCGATGACAAACGATCCCGTTTGCGCGAGATGTGAGTTGACGTACATCTCTATCGTGTAGAAGCCGGGACGGAAGATGCTGGCGTAACTGTATTCGAAACCGAGCGGCTTCTCGGCAGTGCCCGACGCGCCAACGACCATTGATCGATGAGCCGCCACGACGGATCCTCCTCGCCGTCCACATAAACCTTGAAGACGACATCCTGCCCATCCTGCATCGCATCGTAATCGAACAACACCGACACCGCGCTCGTGCCGTATTCAAATGAGTCGGCGACAGCGTACTCGGCGAAGTTGCCCTGCTCATCGTACAGCGGCTCGGCGAAGATGAACGGGCTGATGCTCGCCGTCAGACTCCCCGAGGGCGGTTGGCCGGTGTATTCGAGCGCCACCGAGAATCCTTTAAGCTGCGCGCTGAACTCACCGGCGGCCTCCCGCACGGCAGAGGGGTTGGAGATCGACTCGGCAGAGGGCGGGCCTTCGTTAGTGTCCAGCGTGAAAACGATCGAGTCGAGACTCGAGGCCGCGTCTTCGAGACTCCACCATAATTCCGACGACGGCTCTTGACCAGCGGCTTTGGCATCGGCCACTTGTTGGGCCGCGGCGCTCATGCCGTTGGCGTACTCGGCTCTCGCTCCGTCCACGTTGCCCGAAGCCAGCAGGCTGAGCGCGAGATCGTATTGCACTCACAGCACGGTGGGGTCGGCGGCGAGCGCGGTGCGATTCATCGCCGTCGCATCGTCGAATCTGCCAAGAAGGTAGTACACCCACGCCAGTTCTCCGGCGGTGGAGGCGCTGGCATCGCCGCTGGCCCGCGTCGCCTCGTAATCGGCGGCGGCGGCTTCATAATTGCCCAACGCGGCCTGCGATTGGGCGCGCGCGTTGAGGGCGTTGGTGTATTTCGGCTCGCACGCGAGGGCCAGATCGAGCTCGGCGATGGCGCTTTGATATTGGTTCTGATAGGCGAGGCCGACACCGTTGGCATAGGCATCAATTGCGGCGCGGCCATCGGTCGTTTTGGCGATGATGGCCGTGACGACGGCAATGAGAACGGCGATAATCTTTTTGAATCGCTTTTCAGTCATGGCAATGCTCCTTACCGCCCAAGTTCAAAAAAGATGGCCGCCGCCGCGCCGCCGATGAGAAACAGTGTGCCGAGCGCGGCCATCGCAATTTGGAAGCGCGGCCCGGCGGCTTCGACCAACGTGTAGAACACCAGCGACATTGCCACGACGGCCAGCGCCGCCAGCAGTTGATTTGTTTTACCGCGCAGTTTGTCGGCTTCGGCGTAATGCGGATCGGGGTAAAGGTCTTTCTCGCGCGAAGCGTCGGCCCACTGTTCGGCGATCTCGCGTTGGACGTTGTACTCTCCGGCGCGGTTGAGGAATCGGTTGGGGAACAAATCCTGATTGGCCTTCGCCAGATCATATGCATCGCCGCGATCGCGATCCAGCCGGAAGGCTTCTTCATCGCTGAGGCTCGCGTCGCTTTCGAGGTCTTGGCCGATGAGGTCGCCGAGTCGGCTGTAGTGGGCATAGGCAGTGTACGCGCCGTAATGCTCGTAAGCGTTCACGAAATTTCGCGAACGAGTCTCTTCGGCGTTGAGGCTGGCCTTGAGTCCGGCAAAGTCGGCGTCGCCCGCGCCATCGGCGGCCACCGAGGCCCGCCACGCTACCACTGCGCCGATAACGGTAGCCACGGCGATGAGCAGGGCAACGGCGGTTTCAAGGTGGCTGGGTTTGTCGTTCGAGTCCGTTTCCATTGGTGATTGCTCCTTTGAGGCGAGGGTTGAAAAGGGAAGGCGGCGCTTTGGTATACTGACGCGCAACTGAATAGGAGGCCGCAGTGTTGCCATATGATGATACCCAATCCGCGCCAGCACGACAACTTGATTCGCTCAATTCTATCGGCGTGCTGAGACGGCGCGAGATCGAGGCGCGAATTGTAGCGCCGCTGCTCGAGGCGCTGGGCAAAGAGTTCGGGCGCGAGCGGGTGCTGGAGATCGCCCGCGAGGTGATTATCGGCGTGGCTCGCGGGCAGGGCGCGAAACTGGCCGAAGGCATGGGCGGCAACAGCCTGCCTCATCTTGCCGAGAGCATGGCGGCGTGGAAACAGGATGACGCTCTGCAAGTGGAAGTATTGGAAATGAGCGAGGCGCGGTATTCGTTCAACGTCACTCGCTGTCGATACGCTGAGATGTATCGCGCGCTGGGCATCCCCGAACTGGGCGAACTGCTTTCGTGCAGTCGCGATTACTCGCTCATCGAAGGCTTCAACCCTGAAATCAAACTGGCGCGCACGCAGATACTCATGCAGGGCGCGGCTTGTTGCGATTTTAGATATGAAGTGAAGACACCGGAATGATTCTTGCCACTGAGAACACAGAGAACACTGAGTTTTGATAGAGACCTCTCTGTGTTCTCTGTGGTGAGTCAAAGGAATACTCTCATGCCACTCGCCGCGGTGATGACCGCCCCCCACAAACCCATTGAAGTGCACAACCTGCCCGCCGCCAAAATCGAACCCGGCGGGGTTCTGCTCGAAACGATCTTCTCCGAAGTGTGCGGCACCGACGTGCACTTGCATCATGGCCGCCTCGCGGGCGTGCCGTACCCGATCATTCCCGGCCACGTATCGGTGGGGCGGGTGATCGAAACCGGCGGCGCGGTGAGCGACGTTGACGGCAACCCGATCACGGTTGGCTCGGTGGTCACGTTCCTCGATGTCCATGAAACGTGTCACGCTTGCTGGTATTGTCTTGTCGCCAAAGCCTCCACCCGCTGCCCGCACCGCAAAGTGTACGGCATCACCTATTCGGCGAGCGATGGATTGCTCGGCGGATGGTGCGAACACATTTACCTCAAACCGAAAGTGAAAACGATTCTGCTCCCGGCCCGCGTGCGGCCCGAACGATTGATCGCCGCAGGGTGCGGGCTCCCCACCGCCGTGCACGCCATCGAACGAGCGGCCATTGCGCTGGGCGACATCGTCGCCGTGCAGGGGAGCGGCCCGGTGGGATTGAACGCGGCGATCCTCGCTTTGCTTTCCGGCGCGGGCGGAGTGATTGTGATCGGCGACCCGGCGAATCGATTGCAGGCCGCGAAAGAATACGGAGTCGATGAAGTGATCTCGGTGGCCGAGACGACTCCGGCAGAGCGAGCCGATCGGGTGAAGGCGCTCACGGGCGGGCGGGGCGCCGACATCACCATCGAGGCCACCGGAGCCCCGGCGGCAGTGAAGGAGGGGGTGGCGATGACGCGCGACGGCGGGCGATACGTGATCGTCGGGCAATATACCGATGCGGGCGAGGTGTCGATCAATCCGCACACCGAGATCAACAAAAAACATTTGGAGATTCGCGGCTGTTGGGGATCGGACTTCAGCCACGTGTACCGGATGGTGAATGTGTTGGCGCGGCATGGCGACCGCGTGGGTTGGGAGAAGATGATCAGCCGCGAGTATGGGCTGAACGAAATGAACACCGCCCTGCAAGATGTTGCGGCAGGGCGGGTGGTGAAAGCGGTGGTGAGGCCGAAGGGTTGAGCCAAGCCGACGCGGTCTTGCGAAACAGACCGCGTCGGTTTTTTTGATCAGGGGGCTGCCGTTGCCGTTTCGGTGGGCTCGGGGGTGGGCGTGGGCCGCGAGTTCACCACGTCTTCAATCGTCGGGCGAGAGGGAATGAGTTGCTGCCAATCGTATTCGGTGACGAGCGCGGTGTCGTTGTGTTTCTCGCGCAGCCAGGCGTCGAAGGCCTCGCTCTGTTTTTGAGCCAGTTCATCTTCGGTGAGGGGGCGCGTGGTGCGTTCGAGGACGTCGATGACGTGATAGCCGAAGGTGGTTTTCACCGGCTGAGGGTAGAGGCCGATGGGCGCGTTGAAGGCCACGTCGTTGAACTCGGTCACGAAGAAGCCCTCGGGTTGTGAGCCGAGATCGCCGCCCAAATCTTTGTTGCTGGTGTCGGTGGAATACTGCGCGGCGAGATTGGAGAAGTCGGCGCTGTTTTGCAGTTGGCTGATGAGGTCTTTGGCCAGCGCTTCGTCGGCGACGAGGATGTGCCGGGTGTGGGCGAGGGTGATGTCGCGCGGCGCGTCGGCGCCGATGGACTTTTGCAGTTCCTTGCGAAGCAGATCGAGTTCGAAGATGCGGCGGAGGTCGTCTTCGGTGAGGCCGGTGTTCTTCTTCAGGTCGGCGAGGAATTCGCTCTGGCGCGTTTGGTAGCCCTCGAAGGTGTATGGTGTGGCGGTGGGGAAGGGCGTGGGCGAGGGGCCTTCGGTGGGAGTGAGCGTGGGCTCGAGGGTGGGCGTGGGTGTTTCGGTGGGTGCGCCGGTGGCGGTGGGAACGGGTGAGGTGGTGGGGGCCGGGGTGAAGGTGGGGAGCGGTGTCGGAGTTCCGTTGGCAAAGTAGCCGAAGGCTTCTTCCATCGCGGCGTCCACTTTGTCGGGGGCGATGATGATGCCGCGCGCGGCGGCTTCCTGCCGGATGATTTCTTCGTCGATCAGATCGTCGAGGGCGCGGCGGCCCAAGGTGTCAACGTCGTTGAGTTGAGCGCCGAGTTGTTCGGCTTGCGATTGATAATACTGAATGGTGGAGGCGTCGGAGCCGAAGGCTTGCGACAGCTGCGCGAACTGAACGACTTGCAGGTATTGCTGGATGATTTGGTAGCGGCTGTAGCGAACCGACTTTTGGAATCGCTCGGCATTGATTTCGACGCTGCCCACTTTGGCGACGGGGCGGCGCAGTTGAAGGATGTTTTGATCGAGCCAGCCGTAGCCGAGCAGGCCGACGACGACGGCGGCGACGCCGATGGTGACGCCGACGATCCATTTGCGCATGAGGGCTTCGCGTTCGGCGCGGGCGAGGTGTTTGCGGGAGAGGCCGGGTTGCGGCGGCCTGTTTTTGCTCATGAGTGATGCTCCTGATTACATGGCAACGGGCATAGGAGGGTTCCTATGCCCGAAGTTTTCCGCGGGCGTCGGGGTGGCGTGGATGGCCGCCCCGACGGAAGGGTTGCAGTGAGTTTAGAGGGTTCCGGCGCTATAGGGAAGCAGGGCCATGTGCCGCGCGCGCTTGATGGCTTCGGTGACCATGCGCTGATGTTTGGCGCAAGCGCCGGTTTGGCGGCGCGGGCGGATCTTGCCCCGCTCGGTGATGTAGCGGCGGAGCAGATCGGCCTGCTTGTAGTCGAGCGCCCGAATCTTCTCGGCGCAAAACTGGCAGACGCGGACTTTGCGGACGAAACGCCCTCCGCGCTCCTCGCCTTCTTCCTCTTCGCCTCGTGATGAGCGATAATCTTCAGCCACGTGTCGTTACTCCTTGCGCCGGGTTCGCGGCGAGCGTTGTGCTTGCGGCGCGGGCGCCCGGCGGAACTTGCGCGCCGATCTCAGAACGGAAAGTCGTCGTCGGAGTCGGCGCTGGTTTCGGGCGCTTGCTCGGGGGCGTGCGGCGCTTTGCTGCGGTCGAGAATGATCATCTCATTGGCGACCAGCTCGGTGCGCGAATGCTTTTTGCCCTCGTTGTCTTCCCACGAGCGCGTTTGCAATCGCCCCTCGATATACGTCAGCGACCCCTTTGCCAAAAATTGTTTGCAGGTCTCGGCCAATTTTCCCCAGGCCACCACGCTGAACCATTCGGTCTCTTCGTGGCGTTCCCCTTCGGAATTGTTCCAAGCCCGCGAACAGGCTACTGTAAAAGTGGTGACCGCGCGGCCACCCGGGGTGTAGCGCATTTCCGGGTCGCGTCCGAGGTTGCCAATGATCATGACTTTGTTCAATCCTCTGCTCATGGGCCACTCCTCTCAGTAGTGGTGATCAGAATCTTATGTGGTTGGTTCGGTTTGCGCGGCCGGTTCGGCAGGGGCCGTCGGCGCGGGGGCCTCGTCGAGCCGTGTGACCATGAAGCGCAAAATCTGCTCGGTGAGGCGCAGATTGCGTTCCAGATCCAGCGGGCCGCCAGCGTTCATTGTAGCGTAAATCAGAACGTAGTGCCCGTCGCGCTGTTTGCGGATCTCGTAAGCCAGATGTTTCTTGCCCCAGCGTTCGATCTTTTCGACCGCGCCGCCGGAGGAAGCGATCCAGCCCTTCACTTTTTCGATGAGGGCCAAAACGCCGTCCTCATCCACTTCGGGATGGACAATGTAGGCGACTTCGTAATGGCGCATTGAGGGTGTCTCCTTTCCTTGGGATATGCCCCGGCCGGTCTGCGAAGGGCAGGCCGCCTGGAGCGGAAAGGGCGCGGGGCGCAGAAGCCCCGGCCGTTTTCACGAGCGCAAGTTTACCACAGGATGAGGGAATGAGGTTGAGAGATTCTCTTCGGGCTCGAACAGAGGCAATGGAGATTGAACAAGCCTCTTCTCCGGCTCGTGCAAATGTTGCTCACGAAAAGCATACTGCGCTCCCAGCCACGAAATCTCCGGGCTGCTTCGCGTGAAGCGTTTGCCGTTCAACCCATCTTCGACCATGCCCTTCACGAAAGAGATTGCTTCGCGCTTGTCTGCGCTCGAAACCCAGAAGGGATAGGGCAGCCTCTCGAAATCTTTGCTCTGAATGTTTTTTGTGTGATTGATCACTTCCTTGAGAAGGTAGTTGCACGGCGGCGTCAGCGTCCATCCCAAGATAAAGTACAACTCGTCTCGCGGCACGCCCTGCCGCAGAAAAGCGCAGGGGGCGCCGCTGTCCAGAATATACCCCTCCGGCAAATATCTTGTGTGCAGACTCTGCGCTATGAGTTGCCAGGTAAGCCCTTCGCGTTTGAAATAGGGCTGGCCGCCCACTCCGTGCAAATACCAATTCCCGTTTTTCTTGAAAGTGATCACAGCATCGCCATCATCTTTCCAATAGATCACGTGGGTTGGCGGGGTATAGACGATCTCGTTAGCGCCTTTGTTGTAATAGCAGTAATCCGGATGGGGGATTTGCACCTCAATGGGAGTACTGCGCCGCAGAACTCGCACATTGCGCCGTGATGCGCCAGATGCTTGTTGTTGGCGAATCTCGGCCACTCTCTTTTGAGAGAGTTTGCCCAGCCTTGCGCGGGCGATCTCCTTTTTTAAATCGATGGGATCGTCGAAGAATTCAAACTCGCAGGGCTCGCTTACGTTTCCGCCAACGATCTCACGAATGAAGTATTCGTTTTTGCCGACCGTCATGCCGCTGGAAGCGATCATGTATTGCCCCACAGTCGGCCCACTGAAATACTTTGCAAGATCGTCGGTGACTCTCCACGAGAAGTTTCCGGTGAGTTCTATCTTCTCTCGCGGCAACACTCTGCCATTGACCTCGATGTTGTTGGTGTACCCGTTTTTGACGAAACTCAGCACCACCATCGGATGGCTGGTTTCATCCGAGAAATACTCCAGATCGGTGATCTCGACCTCGCCTTGATTCATCAGCAATCTTCGCAGGCCGCGCATGGTCTTGATGGTCAGGAACGTGTCGGAGCAGATAAACAGCAATCTGCCGCCTTTGGGCAACAAGTCTATGCTCTTCACAATAAAGAACGAGTAAGTCTCTTTTTTGATTTTCTCCCCGTTCCTGAAGCCGAACTCGTTATCGAGTTCATCCTGTATCTTTGGGTCGAGCGTTCCCCCAAAAGGCGGGTTGCCTACGATAAAAGTAAACGGGATGGTGGCTTTCCCCTTTGCCAAACTTGGCGTGCTTTCATTCGCCGATAAGAAATGGCGGCGAAAGAAATCCGCGTTTTGGAAGTTGTGGCGCTGAGGCAGATGCCCCCATCTGCTCTTGATGTTGGCGAGACATTTTTCGTGCAGTTCCCGGTCGAGCTCCACCCCATAGACGTTATTCGCCAGCACTTTTTCCAGACGAGTCTGAATCGAACCTGAATAGAGGCTCAGAAATTTTTCGATGATCGGAATGACAAAGGAGCCGTCGCCCATGCTTGGCTCCAAAACCTTGTCATCGCGCGTGAATGACAGATTGGCGATAAGTTGTTGGGCAATGGGTGGCGGGGTGAGGAATTGCCCCAACTGGCGCTTCTTCTCCCGTTTGGTTCTCGCTATGCTCATCGCAGATTCAATGCTTCTTGAGTCTTGGCGGTGACGAGATGTTGGGCGAGCAACGAATAGTCCTGCGCTCGTTTGCGGTAGTTGAGCAAGACACGCTTTCTGTTTTCCGCTAATCGCCGTTCACCGTCCTCCAGCAGATCAAGCAGTTTCTCTACCTTTTGTTTGACCGAACGCTTTTCAGGGATAACTCCAGTAGCCCTCGCCGAGAAGAATGCTCTGGCCTTGAGCATGATCTGACCCGGTCCGGAGTCGAAGGTGACGTAATCCAAATGATCGAGCATGTCAACAAAATGAACGGCGCACCGTATCGGCTTCTGAATCTCGATTTTGACGACGAGCAGGTAGTAAGAGTCAATTTGCTGAAGCAGTAGAGCGGTCAGAAGTTTTTTCAACGATACCATATTCGGCTGGCCGTTTGTGGCCGACACGCCCGTTTTCACGTTGATGGGATGATAGATATTGCTATGCTCCAGCCAAATGTCTCCCATAGATCGAGGCAGGATACTACCGCGTCGGTCGCGCTGGTATTTCGTAATGTAGTTGACCGCCAGCCACCCCGTTGTTTTGTCGTCAACGAGGTCTGCAATTCGATGGCCGATTTCTTTGCCCTGCGCCAACTGAGCAAAGTAATCTTTACGCACCTCTTTGTCCCAGAAGGATTGCACCTCTCGTTGTATCTGTTTCACAATGTGGTTATCAATCATGGGGCAATTTCCGCGACGCGGAGATCGGGGCGCTTCGTGTGGTCAATCTTCGATTCACACTGGGATCGAAATGTAAAACGTGCTGCCCTGCCCGAGTCGGCTTTCGACCCAGAGGCGGCCGCCGTGCCGATCCACGATGGATCTGACGATGGCCAGCCCCAGCCCACTGCCTTTGATGCCGAGCGTGTCGCGCTGTTTGACGCGGAAGAATTTCTCGAACAGCCGCGCCTGATCGGCGGCGGCGATGCCAATGCCGTTGTCTTGCACGGCGACGACGATGCTGCCGTCTTTCAGATCGCCGTACACTTTCACCTTGCCGTTGTTCGGCGTGTATTTGATGGCGTTGTCCACGAGGTTCGAGATGGCTTGGCGGAGGAGGGTTCGATCCCCGGCGACCGTCGGCAGGGCGGGGGCGAGGAGTTCGATGCTGAGGGCGATGCTTTTGTTGGCCGCGTTGTTGCGGTGGTTGTTCACCGCCTCTTCGATGATCTCTTTCACGAAGCACGGCTCGCGAGTGATGCCCACTCCGGCCTCGATGCGGTTGAGGCCGAGCAAGTCTTCGATGAGCTCGCTCATCTGCTCGATGCCGCCGACGATCTTCGTGGCGAACTCGGTCTGCTTGGGGTTGAGCTGGCCCACCATCGGCAGCATGGTGGCGTAGCCGCGCATGAAGGTGAGCGGCACGCGCAGATCGTGACTCACGGTGGCGACGAATTCCGATTTGAGTTCGTCCAGCTGCTTGAAATAGGTCACGTCGCGGAGCACGGCCACTCGCCCGAGCAAGGAGCCGTCGGCGGCCGCGATGGGCGAGGCCGAGGCGTAAAAGGTGCGCCCATCGGCCAGCGGCACTTGACGCGGAGTCGCCATTTCATTCGAGCGCATCAGTTCGATGAGCTCGGGGCGATCCATCACTTCGCGCAGTAGTTTGCCCTCGGCCGCCTCTCCGCTGATCTCGAAGATGGCCTCCGCCGCCGGGTTGATCAGCAGAAGGCGCTCGCGGCTGTCGGTGACGATGACGGCGTCGGGCGAGGAGGCGAGGATGGCTTGCAGTTGCTGGCGGCCGCCCTCGCTCGCTTCGTAGAGGCGGGCGTTGCTCACGGCCAGCGCCGCGCGCCCGGCCAGCGTGGTCACAAAATTCACTTCGGTTTGCGTGAAGGGGTGCGGTTGATTGAATCCGATCCACAACGCGCCGAGGTGCCGCGCCTCCTGCCGCAGAGGCAGGGCGATGAGCGCCTGCACCGGCCCCGCGCTTTTGCCAACATTGAGCACCGTGCGCGCTCGCGACAGATTCTCGACCACGATGCGCTCTTCGGTTTGCGTGAGTTCGAGCAAGTCTTTGTCGAGCGCGGCCATGGCCGCGCCGAGCGGCCCGGCAGAATACGCATGAGGCGGAGTCCCCATTCCGTTGAGGATGACAAGCCGCGCCCCGCCGCCGTTGGTGGCCGCCAGCGCTCCCTCGAGAACCGGCGGCAGGGATTGATCGAGATTGAGGCTTCCAGCGATTCCTTGACTCACCTTCAGGAGCAAATTCAATTCGCCGATGCGGGCGCGGAGTCTTTCGCGCATGCGCTCGATGGTCATGCCCAGCCGCCCCACTTCGTCTTCGCTGTCCACGCTCACGGGCCGGTCGAACTCGCCCTGCGCGATTCCCGCTGTGGCTTCGGCCAGCGATTCGAGAGGCCGTATGAGGCGGCTGGTGATGCCCAGCATAATGCTCCCGCCGAGCAGGCCGATCACCACCAATAAAATGGTCAACGGCATGGTGATCTGTGTGGATTGAGTCAGCACAACTTCGTTGGGAGTCACGATCACTACTGACCACGGATATCCGTTCACTGGCAGATAGTAAACGAGGGTGGGGTTGTTGTTGGCGTCGGTATCGCGATACACGATTGCGCCGGAGACGGCGGTGGATAGGATCACGGCGGGCTGCTCGGCGGGTTGCCAAGTTTGTGTCAACTGCGCGCGGTCGGTGTGGAAGATGATCGTGTCGCGTTCGTCCACGATGAACCCTTTGCCCCTGCCCGACGCGAGGCTTTGCAATTGCTCGATGGCCGGTCGGAGCAGCGGGTTGTTTTCGATCTCGGTGCGCCCGATCAATGTGCCCAGCGGCGCGCCGCTCTGCACATCGGCGATGGGCACGACGAACGACAGCACAACTCCTTCCACTTGCGGGTCGGCGGGATCGAGGGTGACCGTCTGCGGGACGCCGAGTTCCATTGCCGACCGTTCTTCTGAGGTGACGCCGACCGCCAGCCCGCCGTCGAGCGGGTATGCGGCCACCAGCGCTCCGTTCTGATCGAAGAAAGCGATATTGCGGAAGAAGGCCACGGCCCGTATTTGCTCTTCGAGCCACGCGCTGAGCGCGAGCGGATCATCGGCTTGCTGAATGTGCGCGTCGGCGCCGAGCGCGTTGAGGACGCTTTGGCCTGTTTGGGCGAAGAAGGGCACGCTGTTGGCAACGCCCTGCGCACTGCGCCCCATTTGATCGACGATGAGATCGGTGGCGACGGCGTTGGCAACACCCTGTGAGGCCCAAATGAGGAAAAGCAGCAACAGGAAACTGATCGGCAGGAGGGTGAAGAGCAATCGGCGGTTGAGGCTGGTGGAATAAGGCGGGGCGCGGTTGCCGAATGTCGGCGCCCACGCGGCGGGAACGGCCAACTGAGTCAGGGAGCCAAGGATCCCGGCAATGATCAGTTCGCCGAAACGCGGCAGGACACTGCGCGTCCATTCGGCGGTCACAAATTCGAAACCGATGAGGCCAAGTGTGGCGCTGTTGGCGGCATAGGACACATAGGAGATCAGCCAGATGATGAGCGCGGTGACAAGGCTGGCCACGATGGGGATGCGAGTGGTGCGCGCCGCCGGGCCGCGATAATCTTGCCGAATGAGCCAAGCCATGAGCGCCGCCGGGAAGGCTGTCTCGAAAATTGTGGTGATGCGATACGTCTCGAACCCGGCGCGGGCCAAACCTGCCGCCAGTCCGACGATGAGCGCCGGGCCGGTTCCCAACAGGCCTCCGGCGAGGAGGATGGGCGTGAAACCGAACAGGGAGAGCGTGGGGCCAAGGGGTTCGATGGGAACGCCGGGCGGGGCCGCCGCCCCCGGCCAACGAATTCGCAGTGCTGTGATCAGCAGGGGCGAGGCGATGAATAGGGCGGCGAACACTGCCCATTGCGTGGCTTTGAGTTTGCGAATGCTGGGGATGGCGCGCACCGCCAGCACGGCCAACAGCAAACCCTGCAGGCCGACGACGGCATATCCAAAGTAGTTGGCCGGCAGCAGAAAAAAGGGAAGGCCAGTGATGCCCCAGAGTTCAAAGGACATGGCGGGGATTATAGCATCGGGGTCAAATCAATGCGCGCACACTGAGGCCTGTTGCAAATTCCATTCCGCTTTGCCTAACAGACTCCAATGTGCAGGTTGCGTTAAGGCATGGCCACCTCCAGTTGTGGTCATTGGGCAGATATGCTAAACTCGTGGCGCTCTGGATGCGTATTGGAGCGGCGGGCTATCGTGCCACATCACTCCCTGAGGTTTCTGCTATATGGCCGAGAAAATTCTGTATCGTTGATGATGATCTTGATACATTGAAACTGGTGGGGTTAATCTTGCAGCGTCAGGGGTACGAGATTGTTGCGGCGAACAGTGGCAGTCAAGGTTTGGCGAAGGCCGCCGCCGAGCATCCCAACCTGATCTTGTTGGATGTGATGATGCCCGACATGGAAGGCTACGAGGTGGCTCGCCGTCTCCGCGCCGACGCCGATCTGTCGCGCACACCCATCATCATGTTCACCGTCAAAACGATGGTGGACGACAAAGTGGCCGGGTTCGAGGCGGGCGTGGACGATTACATGACTAAACCCCACACACCCCGCCGAGCTCGTGTCGCGGGTGAAGGCACTGTTGGCGCGCGCGAGCGCCGCGCAAAAAGCCACGCCCTCCACCGGCTCGCTTCTGGAGCGCGGCAAACTGATTGCCATGCTCGGCGCCAAAGGCGGACTCGGCGTCACCACCCTGGCCCTCAACACTGCGGTGGCCATGGCCCAAACCGGCAACGATGTCATCCTTTGCGAACTGCGCCCCGGTCAAGGCTCGCTGGGCCTGCAGCTCGGATTCAGCGCCAGCAAAGCGCTGGGCAACTTGCTTGGCCGCCCTGCCGCCGAAATCAGTTCGCACCTCATCGAGGGCCAATTGGTTTCGCACGGCTCCGGCGTCCGCCTGTTGCTGGCCTCGTGCGAGCCTCACGAAATGACGATGGAGGCTCACGCCGCGCAGGCCGAACAATGGGTTAAGCAGTTGTCCACGATGACCAAGTTTCTCATCCTCGATCTCGGCCCTGGCCTCACCGAGATCAACAAGAAAGTCTTGCCGTTATGCGATCGCCACCTCATGGTGGTCGAGCCCATGCGCGTCACACTGATCATGGCCAAAGCCATCCTCGACGAGATGGAAAAGATGGGCATCAGCGCCAACCGCTTCGAGATGATCATGCTCAACCGCGTGCGCTCCAGCCTGCAAATGCCCTGGCAGCAAGCCGAAGCCATCCTCAACCATTCCATCGCCTCCATCGTCACCCCTGCCCCCGAATTATCCTATCAAGCCGCCGAAGCCGCTGTGCCCATGATCCAAATGCAGCCCGAAAGCCTGACTGCCGATCAGTCTCGCAAATTGGCTGAGATGTTGACACAGAAAGGCAAGTCGGCCGGCAAAGTGTAAGAAGGGCGCTCGCCGAGCCAATGGACACGCAGGGGATTCGTGACGCCGCCCGCCTCCTCCGAGAGTCTCGATCCACCGTTGCCCTGACGGGAGCCGGAATCTCGACTCCGTCGGGCATCCCCGATTTTCGCAGCCCGCGCTCCGGCCTGTGGGCAATGGTGGACCCGATGGACGTCGCCTCCCTCGACGGCTTCCGCGCCCGCCCCCGCGCCTTCTACGATTGGTTCAAACCGTTGGCGCGCAAAATGTTCGACGCCCGGCCCAACCCGGCTCACCTCGCCCTCGCCCAAATGGAATCGGCCGGCCGTCTCGCCGCCGTCATCACTCAAAACATCGACATGCTGCACACCCGCGCCGGATCCAAAACTGTGTACGAAGTGCACGGCCACATGGGCGAGGCCGTTTGCATTCACTGCCGCCACACATTTCCATCCGATGCCTTCCTCGATGGCTGGCTCAACCGCGACGAACTGCCGCTGTGCCCCGACTGCGGCAGCCCGCTCAAACCCGGCATCACCTTCTTCGGCGAAGCGCTCCCCGCGCTGGCTTTCGCCCAAGCCTCGACAGCGGCGGCCCAATGCGAGGTGATGATCATCGCCGGATCGTCGCTCGAAGTCACGCCCGCCGCCGACCTCCCCGCCCACGTTCTGCGGCGCGGCGCAAAACTGATCGTCGTCAATCGGGAACCGACCTACGTTGATCGACACGCGGCGGCAGTGTTCCGCGCCGACGTGGCCGAAATTCTGCCTGCCCTCGCCGATGAGGTGACTCATGTCGTTGTATGACGGCCCCGAGCGCCGCCGCAACTACCCTCTTCTCTTCAAGTGGTATGAGCGATTGCTGGAAGTCACTCACACCCTCACTTCCACGCTCGAACTGCCCGTGCTTCTGAAGACGATCATCGACGCCGCCGCCGAGCTGACCGACACCGAAGCCGCCTCCATTCTCCTCGTGGACGCCGCCACCGGCCAATTGCGATTCGAAGCCACCACCAACATGGACGCCTCGCAATTGGATGACATCATCGTGCCCATCGAAGGCAGTGTAGCCGGAACGATTTACACCACGAGGAAGCCCATCGTCATCGCCAACGCCGCCGTTGATCCTCGCCACTACACCAAAGTCGATTCGCAGACCGCGTTCGTCACCCGCTCCATTCTCGGCGCTCCGCTCATCAGCAAAGATAAATGCATCGGCGTTCTGCAAGCCCTCAACAAGAAAGACGCCGAGGAGTTCACCGACGAAGACGTTTCCACATTGGAGACCCTCGCCGCGCAGGCCGCCATCGCCATCGTCAACGCCCGACTCTTTCAACAGAGCGACTTCATCGCCGAAATGGTGCATGAACTGCGCACACCGCTGGCCGCCCTCACCGCCACCAGCCACATTCTTCTGCGCTCCGATTTGCCTTCGGAACAGCGCAGTGAATTCGTGGCCACCATCCGCGACGAAACGAATCGCTTGGCCAAGATGACCACCGAGTTTCTCGATTTGGCGAAACTAGAATCGGGGCGGGCGCGGTTCGACAAACAACCCTTCGACATCGCCGATCTGATTCACGAGTGCGCGGGCGTGGTTCTGCCGCAGGCCGATAACAAGCACGTGGCGATCCACGAACACGCCCTCGGCTTGCCCGATGTGGTGGGCGACCGGGGCAAAATCAAACAAGTTCTGCTCAACCTGCTCACCAATGCCATCAAATACAACCGCGAGGGCGGCAGCATTTACATCACCGGCGAAGCCGCCGCCGACCGGCTGAGGGTGTCGGTGCGCGACACCGGCAAAGGCATCCCCGCCGAATCACTGCCGCGCGTGTTCGAGAAGTTTTACCGCGTGCCCGACAGCGAAGGGTGGAGTTAGGGCACGGGGCTGGGGCTGGCTATTGCCAAAAAGATTGTGGAGAGCCACGGCGGCAAGATGACGGTGGAGAGCGCCGTCAATTCGGGCACGACGTTTAGCTTTACCCTGCCGGTGGCGTGAGGGTTACGCTGGTAGTTTGATGGTTAGGGGAGGTCCAATCCAGCCATTGATTGTTGGCTGGCTTAAGAGCAACAATCAAAGCAAATGGTAAATCAATGAAACCGATTTTCACGATACACGTAGGCGAATACCTTGTAGCATCTCACCTTGAAGAAAAATTCAAAGGTCTGCAAATTTGGTTGCCTTCAAGTGATACAGGTATTGATTTACTCGTTACCAATCCAAAAATAAGTTCCCAAAATTCAGTTCGTTCGGTTTCTTTGCAAGTAAAGTTTTCAAAAGACTTTTTGGGCAACAAGAGTGTAAGTTCTAAAATTAAGGCGGGCGGCTGGTGGACATTCAAGTATGACAAGATTGAGAAATCACAAGCAGATTTATGGGTTTTAGTTTTGTATCGTTTCAGCCATCGAGATTATGACTTCGTGATTATTGAGCCGAACAAATTACTTGAGCGATATAAAAGTTTAGGTAAAACTTCTGGCACAATCCAAAGTTATGTTTGGGTTACTGAAACTGGTAAATGTTGGGAAACTCGTGATTTACGAAACGCAGAAAAAGAAGCGATTGCAAATGATGTTTTCAGAGACCCGATTCGAGATTTGAGTCAATTCCTAAATAATTGGCAACCTTTGCAGAAAAGAGTCGGGCTATAATTTCGGCGGGTTTGCGGTGGTTCTGTTTTTTAGGCAAAGAGTCTGGCGCAACAAGAGCCAGCCAACAAAGCGTCCTGAGAAACCATCACTAGATCAGGTTGGGGTCAGAGCAAGGGTCGGGTCAGGTTGGTCAATAAACATCTGACCGTTGAATTGCATCGAGCGTTCTTGGGCGAAATCAAGAATGAAATCTTCGAGTATGAGTTCGGCAACTTCCCCAATGCCGAATCGACAGTGACAGACGCAAAATTTTTAGAGAGCCAGAAGCTGATGGGCAAGATTTATCAGAGCTATTCGGCTTTGCTTTCTGGTTTGGGCGGCAGGCAATCGCTCGCCAGTCTCCCGGCGGAGAAGATGGCAAGCATCAAAGAGCAATTCGAGAATCTGAAGGAACTGATGAGATCGATGCTGACATTCCGCAGTCGGTTGCAAGGCAATAACGACAACCGCGAAGACATCGAAGCAGGCTGATATTGCAGGCAGGCGATGGAACTTCACCCCTGCGCCACCTTTTCCACATCCAACTTCAGACTGATCGCCTGACTCGCTGAGTCGGCGCCCATGGGGATGCCGTACACGGTGTCGGCGGTTCTTGCCAGCGCCCGTCGGCGAGTGGGCGTATTTGCTGTAGCACGACTTCCATGCTATTATACCGACATGATAGTGTCTTTCAAGGACGAAGGCACAGAGGATATTTTCAACGGCAAAAACACAAAAGCGGCGCGCGCGATCTGCCCCGAGTCGCTGTGGAAAGTCGCTGTTCGGAAACTTGACCAACTCGACTCCGTGACCGCCTTGAACGAGCTGCGGATTCCACCGGGCAACCGGCTCGAAGCCCTGACCGGAGACCGCAAAGGGCAGCACAGTATTCGCATCAACGAACAGCACCGAATATGTTTTGCGTGGACTGCTTCCGGTCCCGATAAAGTTGGAATTGTCGATTACCACTAATCAACCCACAGGTGCATTATGATACGCGTTCCGACCCACCGCCTTCCTACTCATCCGGGCGAAATGCTTTTGGAAGAATTCTTGACGCCAATGGGTTTAACCCAACGCGACTTGGCCGATGCGATTCATGTGCCCTATCAGCGGATCAACGAAATCATCAATGAGCGCCGGGGCATTACGCCCAGCACGGCTTTGCGGCTGGCAAAGTTTTACGGCGTGTCGGCAGATTTTTGGATGAACGTACAATTACGCTGGGATTTGTATCATGCTCAACAGGCCGAACAGGATGAATTGAAAAGCATCCGTCCTCATGTTGCCGTCGCGGGGTAAACTCAACTTGAGGGCGATGGAACTTCACCCCTGCGCCACCTTCTCCCCATCCAACTTCAGACTGATGGCCTGACTCGCTGAGTCGGCGCCCATGGAGATGCCGTACACGGTGTCGGCGGCTTGCACCGTGTTGCGATTGTGGGTGATGATGACGAACTGTGTGGACTGGCTGAGTTCCGAAAGCAGATCGCGGAAGCGGCCCACGTTGGCTTCGTCGAGCGCGGCGTCCACTTCGTCGAGCATGGCGAACGGCGGCGGGTTCACGCGAAGCAACGCGAACAGCAAGGCCGAAGCGGTGAGCGCGCGCTCGCCGCCAGAGAGCAAGGCCAAGCCCTGCTGTTTGCGCCCCGGCAAACGGGCGATGATGTCGATGCCGGTTTGGGTGAAGTTATCCGGCTCGGTGAGGATGAGTTTGGCCGTGCCGCCGCCGAACAGCCGCGAGAACGTTTCTTTGAATTGCTCGGCCACCGCGTCGAACGTTTTGCGGAACTCGCGCTCCATCAGCGCGTCGAGCTCAGCGATCACTTCGCGCAATTGCGCGGCGGCGGCTTCGAGATCGGACACCTGCGCTACGAGAAAATCGTGCCGCTCTTTCACTTCGGTGAACTCGTTGAGCGCCTCGGGGTTGATGGCCCCCATGCGTTTGAGTTGAGCGCGGCGGCGATTGAGCAAATCTTCGAGGCCGTCGGGCAGGGTTTCCACTTGCGGCAAATGCTCCACCACGCCTTCGAGGGGCAGGGGAGTGGGGCCGGGCATCTCCTCACTGTAATCGAAAGCCACCAACCCGAAGTCGTCCGTCACTTGCCGCCGCAGGGCTTCGATCTCATCTTTCTTCCGCGCATAATCCAATTGCAGATCGGCGTGCATTCGCTCGGCGGCATGCAGGCTGGCGTGCGTCTCCGTCTCCGCGCTTTCCACTGCCGTCAGTTCCGATTCGAGATGCGCCAACGTTCTCAGTGCGGGTTCGGTTTGAGATTTGAGATTTGAGATTTGGAGTTCGAGCGCCGCGAGTTGCGCGCGGTCGTCGGCGAGGCTGGCGAGAAAACTCTCGCTTTCGGAAACGACCGACTCGATTCGCGTTTTGCGAATTTCGATGACGGCGGTGACGCGCTGGAGCGCGGCTTGCATGTCGCCCAGCCGCATCTCCGAATCGGCGGCGGCGCGCGCGGCCACCGCGGCTTTGGTTTGCCACTCGGCGATTCGCCCGGCCAGTTCATCGCCGGTGAGTTCCAGCGTTTGATTGGCGAGAGCGCGGGCGGCGGCCTCGGCTTCGGCGGCAGTGGCGGCGAGGGCGGAGATTTCGGAATCGAGCGCAGTTTCAGAGGAGTGAGTCTGAGAGATCAGCGATTGGTAATTGGAGATTTGATCGCGGTGAAGGCGCACTTGAGTTTCGGCGCGTTGCAGATCGAGGCGGGCCGAGTCGCGGGCGGCGGCGGCCGCGCGCTCGGCGGTTTGGAGTCGGCGCGCGGTTTCAGTGGCGGCGTCCCGCTCGGATCGGAGTTGCCGCAGTTCGGCCTCGAAGCGATCGCGTTCGTTTTCGAGATCATGCCGTTCGGCTTGAGCGCGGCTGATGGCGAGAGGCAGTTCGCGCTGTTCGCGGGCGAGGGCCAGAGCGGAAGCCGACTCCGTTTCCGAGTCGCGCCCGGCGATGATCGCGCCACTGGCGAAAAAAAGTTCGCCGTCGAGGGTGACGGCAAACGCGCCGGGCGGCAGGGCGGGCGCGATTCGTTTGGCGGCCTCGCGCGTGCGAACGACGACAACATGCCCGATCGCAGTTTCGACCACGGCGCGGTGGCGCGCATCGCTCGACACGAGTTCGGCGGCGATGCCGATGAGATCGGGATCGTACAGTGGTGTGTTGATCGGAGTCGGCTTGAGTTTGGAGAGGGGCAGGAGCGCGGCGCGGCCTTCGGTTGCGCCGAGGAGGTCGAGCGCGGAGTCGGCCTCGTCGATCACGGCGGCGTTGATGAATTGCCCGAGCGCGGCGGCCACGGCGGCGTCGAGTTCGGGCGGCACAATAATGATGTCGGCCAGTTCGCCGCGCAGATTCAATTTGTTGTCGCGGGCGGCGAGGCGCAGTGCTTGCAGGCCGCCGGAACTGCCGCCCGGCGCGGCGCGCAGTTGAGCCAATGCTTCGGCGCGGGCGGTGAGTTTGCCTTCGGCGGTCATCGCCCCGGCGAGGCGGGCGTGCAGGCTGGCGAGTTCGCTTTCGGCGCGGGCGATGCGTTCGGCGATGCGCTGGAGTTCGGAGTCGGAGTCGGCGATGCGGGCCAGCGCGGCTTGCGCTTCGGCGTCGCGCTCGGCGAGGGTGTTTTGCTTTTCGGCCACGATGGCTTCGGCGGCGGAGAGCGAATGCGATTGTTCGGCGGAGGCCGCGGCCAGCCGCTCGCGCTCGTGAGTGATGGCGGCCCGGCGCGCGGCGCGTTCGTTGATCTGCGCGGCGATGGCGGCGGCGCGCTCTTTGGCCTCGGCGACTTCGTCGGCCACTCGTTTGCGCTCGGTTTCGCGGCGGGCGCGCGAGCCTTCGAGGGCTTCGAGTTCGGCGCGGGCGGTGTTGCGCTCGGCTTGCAGTCGTTCGAGTTCGGCGCGGGCCGCATCGAATTGCTTGAGTTGAGAAGCGTGATCGGATTCGAGCGATCCCAGATCGGCGATGAGCGATTGGCGCTGTTCGTCAAAGGAGCGCAGGCGCTCGTCGGCGACGGCGAGGCGGCGGCTGAGGGCTTCGGCGTGTGAATGCACTTCCGACGACTCGCTTTGCCAGCGGTTGAGTTGGCCGCGCAAAGCGTTGAGGCGGGCGCGCAGATCGGCGAGCGCGCGGTCGAGGGCGTGCTGTTCACTGCGCAGGCTTTCGACGGTTTCGGATTGCGTCTCGGCCATTTGGCGGGCGGCGCTGAGGTTAGCCTGCGCCGAGTGCCAGTGGAAGCCGTACCAAATTTTGAGCACGCCATCGAGTTCGGCTTTCACTTGATTGTAGTCGCGCGCGCGTTGCGCCTGCCGCTCCAGCGTTTTGAGTCGCGGTTTGATCTCGGCGAGGATGTCGTGCACGCGCTCGAGGTTGTGCTGGGTCTGTTCGAGTTTGCGGAGGGCGTCTTCGCGTTTGCTCCGATAGATTCCGATGCCTGCCGCTTCCTCGAACAGGGCGCGGCGCTCTTCGGCGCGGAGCGAGAGGGCGGTATCCACCATGCCTTGCCCCACCACCGTGTAAGTGCGTTCGGCCAGCCCCACTTTGCCCAGCAGTTCGGCAATGTCGCGCAGGCGCGTGCGCTGGCCGTTGAGCAGATATTCGTTCTGCCCGTCGCGGTACGCGCGGCGGGCGATGCTTACTTCGGCGAAGTCGATGGGCAGCCAGCCGTCGGAGTTGTCGAAGGTGACGGTGGCCTGCGCCATGTTGGCCCGGGCGCGCAGTTCGCTCCCGGCGAAGATCATGTCTTCGGTTTTCTTGCCGCGCAGAAGCGAGAACGACTGCTCGCCCAGCACCCAGCGGATGGCGTCGGCGATGTTGCTTTTGCCGCTGCCGTTGGGGCCGACGATGGCGGTGATGCGTTCGCCGAATACAAAGTGCGATTTGCTGGCGAAGGTTTTGTAGCCGATGAGTTCGAGGGATTTGAGGCGAGAGGGCATTTAGCGAATGGCGAATGGCGGGTGGCGGTGCTCCCCTCTCCAAAAGCGTTTTCCTTTTGGGGAGGGGTTGGGGGTGGGGTCAATTGGACGCCGCGCGATTATAGCATGGGGGCGGGTTGCGGTTTCTGCCGCTCGCGGCCATACTTTGCAATCGGCCTGAGATGTTGACCCGGCGGCAAGTTGCTACAATGCATCGGCACGGTAACAGCGAAGTTGCTCGACTGTCATTGCTTCGCCGCTCCCCGGCGGGGGCGGCGAAGCAATCTCAAACATAGCCCGTAGATTGCGTCGTCGCTGCGCTCCTCGCAATGACAATTCGCAATGTGGTTGCTTTGCAGCAGCTGCCATGCGCCGGGAGGAGTCTCATGCGCGCTATTCAATTTGCTCTATTGCTCTCGTTGCTTCTTGCGCTGGCTTTGCCGGGCGCGGCGTTGGCCGATGACATCATTCACACCGTTCAGCCCGGCGAGAATCTTTTTCGCATCGGGCTCAAATACGGCGTGCCGTGGCAGACGATTGCGGCGGCCAACGGAATCGACTCGACAAAGATTTATGTCGGGCAACAACTGAGAATTCCCGTGAGCGGCGAGACGGCGACTCAAGTAGAAGCCGCCCCCGCGCCGTCAACGGAATCTGCGCCCCCCACCGATTCCGCCGCCTCCGCTGAATCAACCTCTATCCCCTCGACATACACCGTGGCGCGCGGCGAAACGTTGAACAGCATCGCCCGGCGCTTCGGCCTCACCACCGGCCAACTCGCGGTGGCCAACAACATTGCCAACCCCGACCGAATCTTTTACGGGCAAGTGCTGGTCATTCCGGGCGGCACGGCATCGGCCCCCGTCGAGCCATCGGCTCCGGCTGTGCCTGCGGCCAGCAAACTGATTCTGGTGGACATCTCCGAACAGCACATGTACGTGTACGAAAACGGGAACGTGATCTGGTCGTGGGTGGCTTCCACCGGAGAGCGCGGGCGCGACACTGCGCCCGGCAACTACAGCGTGCTCAACAAAATTCCGAATGCGTACGCTTACACTTGGAATTTGCAGATGCCGTATTGGCTTGGCATCTATTGGGCGGGGCGGTTGCAGAACGGCATTCACGCCCTGCCCATTCTCTCCAATGGGCAAAAGTTGTGGGCCGGTTGGCTGGGCACGCCGGTGTCGTATGGCTGTGTGATTTTAGACGACACGAACTCGGCCACGCTTTACAACTGGGCCGAGGTCGGCACACCGGTCACGATTCAGTGGTGACGAGCGCACGGATCAAAAAACAACAGAATAATCAGTAGATCACGAGAGAAGCACTCTGAGCGGAGGCCCGCGTAGCGGGCCGTAGTCGAAGAGTGCGATTCTCGCGCCCGCATCCTTCGACTACGCGCGGGACTACGCCGCGCTTCGCTCAGGATGCTTTCGTGATCTACAGAACATCCGTGTTCATCCGTGTACAATAAACTTGCCCGTCATGCCGAATTCAGGCTAAACAGTTCATTCACAGATTCGAGCACCACATCAGCCAACGGGGAGAGCATCTCCGCCGAGCCGACTCCGGTGAGCACCCCCACCACCCAACGCACTCCGGCGGCGCGGCCCATGCGCATGTCGTGAATCGAGTCGCCCACCATCACCGTTTGCTCCGGCGGCACCCCCAACCGATTGCAGATGGAGATGATCATATCGGGCGCGGGCTTCACCGGCAGGCCGTCGTCGGCGCACACGCTGGCATCCACGAACTCGCGCAGGCCGAATCCGCCGATCATGGCGTCGGTCGGCTCGCGGTCGTCGGTGGTGGCAATGGCGATCTTCACGCTCGCGCGTTTCAACTCTCGGAACAGCATCGGTATATCTGTGAGCGGTTTGGCTAAGGCCATTGCGTCGGGCATGAACCACGCGGCGGCGACGGCTCGCTCGGCTTCGGTTGCGTTCAGCCCGCGTTCGAGCATCACACCCACCGTGAGTTTGCGGAGAACGGCGAGGGGCGCGGTGGCGAGTTGGCCGTGGGTGAGCACTCGCCCGCTCGGGGCATCGTAGCCCATGGCTTCGAACAACGGGCCGCGCGCGGAGAGCCCCGAGTCGGCGTCCAGCCGGTCGGCCAGCTCGGTCACCCATCCACCCCACATGGCGTCGAAATGAATCAGTGTGCCGTCTTTGTCGAAGACGATCAGCGCCGGATCGAATCCCGGCGGCCCCGATCTCAAAATGGACATTGTTTTGGGTTCCTGTTCTTTAGAAAAAGTGGCATGGCTCTTGCAACACTCAAATTATGACCCTCACGCCGTCACAGCGCGTCGATGCTTTTCTTCGGAGCCTGATCACGCACCTCTATGCGCGGCTCTATGCCTGGCGGGAGCGGCGCGGAGCAGTGCTGGCAAAACGCTCCTCGTTCTCCGGCGGATAAATCGGGCGCGGTCACCGATTGAATCCGCGAAGCCACACGAAGTGGCACGAAGCCTTTGTATTTGGCAAGGGACTCCGCAACTCGTCTGCCTCGCCGGGCGCGTCTAATGATACACTTGGGGGCAATCTTCGCACAATCCGTTTATAAGTTGCCCCACTCATGATTCCAGAACCCACTTCTCAACCCACCGACTTCATCCGCGCCGCCGTCGCCGAAGATTTGAAATCGGGACGATACACCAGAGTTCACACACGCTTCCCGCCCGAACCCAACGGTTATTTGCACATCGGCCACGCCAAAGCCATCGCCGTCGATTTCGGCATCGCCGCCGAGTTTGGGGGCCAGTGCAATTTGCGCTTCGACGACACCAACCCGGTGAAAGAAGAGCAGGAATACGTGGACATGATCATGGCCGACATTCGCTGGCTCGGCTTCGATTGGGAAGATCGTTTGTATTACGCTTCGGATTATTTCGAGCAGTTGTACGAATGGGCCGTGCAGTTGATCAAAAAGGGCAAAGCCTACGTGTGCGATCTCACTCCCGACGAGATGCGCGAGTATCGCGGCACGCTCACCGAGCCGGGCAAAGACAGCCCGTATCGCAACCGCTCAGTGGAAGAGAATCTCGATCTGTTTGCTCGAATGCGCGCCGGTGAGTTCCCCGACGGCGCGCGCACCCTGCGCGCCAAAATTGATATGGCCTCCGGCAACATCAACCTGCGCGATCCGGTGATGTACCGCATTCTGCACGCCGCCCACCACCGCACTGGCGACCAGTGGCGCATCTATCCGCTCTACGATTTCGCGCACGGGCAGTCGGATTCCATCGAAGGCATCACTCACTCGTTGTGTTCGCTCGAATACGAGATTCACCGCCCGTTGTACGACTGGTATCTCGACACGCTCGAAATCTATCACCCGCGCCAAATCGAATTTGCCCGCCTCAACCTCTCGTATACGCTGTTGAGCAAACGCCGCCTTCTGCAATTGGTGAAAGAGGGCCGCGTGCGCGGCTGGGACGATCCGCGCATGCCCACCCTTTCCGGGTTGCGGCGGCGCGGCTACACCCCCGAATCGATCCGCGACTTCTGCGCCCGCATCGGCGTCGCCAAAAACGACAGTGTGGCCGACGTGACCCTGCTCGAACACTGCGTCCGCGAAGACCTCAACAAACGCGCCGCGCGAGTGATGGGCGTGCTCAAGCCATTGAAGGTGGTGATCGAGAATTATCCCGAAGGGCAAGTCGAGGAGATGGAGGCGATCAACAATCCCGAAGACGCCTCGGCCGGGACTCGCAAAGCGCCCTTCAGTCGCGAACTGTATATCGAGCAAGACGACTTCCGGGAGACGCCGCCGCCGAAATACTACCGTTTATCGCCGGGGCGCGAAGTGCGCTTGCGATACGCTTACTTCGTCAAATGCGTGGGAGTGGTGAAAGACGCCAATGGGCAAATCGTCGAACTGCGCTGCACATATGATCCGGCCACGCGCGGCGGCGACGCCCCCGATGGGCGAAAGGTGAAGTCCACCATTCACTGGGTGTCGGCGCCCCACGCAGTGCAAGCCGAAGTGCGGTTGTACGATCGGCTGTTCGCCAAAGAGAATCCCGACGACGTACCCGAGGGCAAAACCTTCCTCGACAACCTCAACCCCAACTCACTGGAAGTGTTGCCGATGTGTTTTGTGGAGCCGAGCGTGAAGGGCGCGGCCCATGGCAGTCGCTATCAGTTCGAGCGCAGCGGCTACTTTTGCGTTGACCCCGACTCGGCCAACGGCAAACTTGTGTTCAACCGCACGGTGGGGCTGAAAGATTCTTGGGCGAAGGTTGAGAAGAGTCGGTAGGTGGATTCAGGATGAAGGGGTGAAGTCTTTTTCGTGCACGGATGGACACAGATAAACACGGATTCTCTTTTTCCCGATCGCGTTCATCCCCAAGAATCCATATACTCAATTCGTTAGCATCAACGCCGCTGGAGCGGCTTGTTGGGCGCCAGCGCGCGCTTCAATGCGAAAAATTTAGACCCTTAGCGAGCCGCGGAATCCCCTTGCGCCATAGTAAGAGTCTGCGCCGTTGTGATACACAAAGACATGGTCGTAGCGACGATCGGCAAAGATGGCGCCGCCGAGTTTTCTGATTTCAGAAGGTGTTTTCAACCAGCTCGACGTTTTCGTGTCGAAATCTCCAAGTTTCTGCAGCTCTCGATAGTGTTCTTCCGTCAAAAGCTCGATGCCCATGGCCGCGGCCATATCCATAGCGGTATCTTTTGGCTTATGTTCTTTCCTCGACTCCAGCGCTTCACGGTCGTAACAAACACTTCTGCGGCCTTGAGGACTTTCCGCTGAGCAATCATAAAAGATGTATTCGCCCGTCCTTTTGTCATAACCAACAACATCCGGTTCGCCGCCGGTTCTCTCCATTTCATTGAGCGACCACAGTTTTTCAGGATTGGCTTCCAGCTTGGCCTGTACTTTAGCCCATTCGAGACCTTTATGGCGGTTCATGTTTTTCTCGAAACGGGCTTTCAATGCTCCGAGTAGTTCTTCACGTTGTTTTGCTTTCAAGCCTTTTGCTCTTTGCATCTCTGTCTTTGCCTTTCTGCTTTGTTTCATTTACGTGAGAGATTTCATCGGAATGACTATCTCCCTCACCAAGAGTTTCCTCAACCCTTTTTTTCCACACACCTCAAAATGCCCCTTCGGCAGCGCCGAGGCTCTCCTCGCTCACTAATTGCTTCAGTTTGGATACTGTTTCAATTTAGAGAGGGCTTGGATCAGTCACAAATTTTCTCAACATATGCTACTCCTATGATTTCTCTTTGGCTGCCCCGTTGAGCGAATAGTGTGCACCCACCGAAGTTTTGTTGCCCCTCTCGCCCTACAACACTTTATCCATCATCGAGCCGACGGGCGAATCGAAGAGCGGCGTGGACATGTACTTCTCGCCGCCGTCGGGGAAGACCACCACAAGCGTTCCCTCGTTGAGACGGCTGGCCACTTTCAACGCCCCCCACATCGCCGCCCCCGATGAGATGCCCACGAACAGCCCCTCCGCTTGAGCCAACTCGCGCGCGACGCGGAAGGCCTCGGCATCGTCGAGCATGATTCTTTCGTCCAGCAATTCTTCGTGATAAATGCTGGGCACGTAGGCGGCCATGTTCCGCAAGCCCTGAATTTTACTTCCGGCAATCGGCTCCAATCCCACGATTTTGACTTCGGGCTTGCGCTCGCGCACGTAGCGATGCACACCCATCAGCGTGCCGCCCGTTCCCATCCCGGCCACAAAGTGCGTGATCTCCGGCACGTCGCGGAGAACTTCCGGCCCGGTCGTTTCGTAATGCACCTGCGGGTTGGCCGCGTTGTTGAACTGATCGAGCATGAGGTAGCGGCCATCTTCTTTGAGGAGTCGGTGCGCCACCTCGATGGCCCAATTCGTGCCTTTGGGGCCGTCGGTCAGAATGAACTTCGCGCCGAAGGCGGCCATCATCTTGCGCCGCTCGACGCTAGTGCTTTCAGGGATCACGGCCACGAAGGGGGTAGCTGCGCGCCGAAGCGATCATCGCCAAGCCGATGCCGGTGTTCCCGCTGGTCGGCTCCATGAGAATGCGATCGGTGTCCGGGCCGAGAATCCCATCGCGCTCCGCCGCCTCGATCATCGATTTGCAGATTCGATCTTTGACCGAGCCGCCGGGGTTGCGGCCTTCGAGTTTGGCGAAGATACGCACTTTGGGGTTCGGATTCAAGCGACGGATTTCGACGACCGGCGTGTTGCCGATCAACTCCATGAACTCGGCGGCTCGAAGCTGGGGGGAGGGGGCGTTGGTCATGATGTCACCTGCGAATGAATTTGATTGATGTGAGATCACTGCGCGGCGACAGCCGCGATATACGCAAACACCCAACCCCGTGTGTGTTACGGAAATTGGGTGTTTTGCCCGCCCCAAGTTTTTGGGGGGCATACAACGGAGTATCGTTGAGCGCCTGTTGGCTGAGGGACGTGGATTCGAACCACGGTTAACGGAGCCAGAATCCGTCGTTCTGCCGCTGAACTATCCCTCAGAGTGACGAAATTTTACCACAAGAGTCCACTCCCTCCGACTTCTGACCTCAGACCTCTATTTCATATTCAGCACTTCCCGGATCGCCGGGAGCGCCCAATCAATCGTGGCCTTATCGATCACCAACGGCGGGGCGAAGCGAATCACGTTGTCGTGCGTCTCTTTGCACAGGATGCCGCGATCTTTCAGCGCTTCGCAAAAGCGGCGCGCGCCGCCCGCTTCGGGCTTGAGCTCGACTCCGACGAACAACCCTCTGCCGCGCACTTCCTGCACGTGCGGGCTGGGGATTTCGGCAACCTGTTCGAGAAAATACTCGCCGAGCGCCGCCGAGTTTTCCACTAACTTTTCTTCGACGATCACTTTGAGCGCCGCGCGGCCAACGGCGCAGGCCAACGGGTTGCCGCCGAATGTGGAGCCGTGTTCGCCGGGTTTGAATAGGCCCATGATCGCGCGCGACGACAACACCGCCGACACCGGATACACCCCGCCGCTCAACGCTTTGCCGATCACGGTGAGATCGGGGCGGACGCCCTCGTGCTCGCAAGCAAATAATTTCCCGGTGCGGCCGAGTCCCGTTTGAATCTCGTCGGCGATGAGCAGAACGTTGTTGCGGTCGCAAATCTCGCGCAAGCGTTTGATGTATCCGGCGGGCGGGATGACGACTCCGGCCTCGCCCTGAATCGGCTCGAAGAGGATGGCGGCGGTGTTCGCGGTGATGGCGTCTTCGACAGCGGCGGAATCGCCATAGGGCACGGTGACGAAGCCGGGCGTGAACGGCCCGAAATCGTTTTTGTATGAAGGCTCGGTAGAAAACGAAATGGTGGTGATGGTGCGCCCGTGAAAGTTTCCGGCCACCGTGATGATCTCGGCTTCGTGTCTCGGCACGCCTTTCACTTCATAGGCCCACTTGCGCGCAAGTTTGATGGCCGTTTCCACCGCCTCGGCGCCGGAGTTCATGGGCACGGCCATTTCGTATCGGGTGAGTTCGCACAGTTCGCGCATGAACGGGCCGAGTTGATCGTTGCGGAAGGCGCGTGAGGTGAGAGTCACTTTGCCCGCCTGCTCGACGAGAGCCTGAATGATCTTGAGGTGGCAGTGCCCCTGATTGACGGCGGAATATGCGGCGAGGCAGTCGAGATACTTTTTGCCGTCAACATCTTCTACCCAAACGCCGTTGGCTTGGCTGATCACAACGTCCAGCGGTTTATAGTTGTGCGCGCCGTATTGGTTTTCGAGGTCGATGTAAGTCTGGGAGTTCATCTGTGTCGTGGGGCGTGGAGCGTGAGGCGTGGAGCGAGTCGCTTCACCCTCCACGCTTCACTCTCCACGGAGATAAGTTTCCGCCTTTGCCAGCCGCGCGAACACCGTTTCGCGATCCAGCAAAGCAATGGTCTCGAACAGGGGCGGGCTGATTTGCTGGCCGGTGATGGCGAGGCGAAGAATGCCGAAAAGCTGCGCGGGTTTGAGTTTGAGTTCGGAGGCCAGCGCGCGCATCGGCGGCTCGGTGGTGGGGTGGGCCAGATCGGGCAGGGAGCCGAGGAGGTCAATTGAACGATGGAGGGCGGCCAACGCGCTAGCGGCGTCCATTCCTTTCGGGATCAGTCCCGCCGGGTCGTAGTCTATCCTGTCGCGGAAGAAGAATCCGGCCATGCTCACCGACTCGTCGAGGGTGGCGATGCGAACTTGAATGAGGGGCACGATTCTGAGCAGGGCGCTTTCGTCGGCGTTCAGCCCGGCTTGGTCGAAATAGGGCTTGATGCGTTTGGCGAGCTCCTCTGGAGGCAGGGCGCGAATGTGCACGCCGCTATAGTGATCGAGTTTGTCGAAACTGATGGCGGCGGGGGCGGGGTTGAGCCGCTCGATGCTGAAGCCGCGAATCATTTCGTCGAGAGTCAGCACGTCAGTTTTGTCGTCGAGGCTCCAGCCCATGAGGGCGATCCAGTTGAGCACGGCTTCGGGCAGGTAGCCGAGTTCGCTCATGTCGCGCACGAAAATGGAATGGCCCTCTTCGGCTTTGAGGTTGGCGGTTTCGCGCTTGCTCATTTTGCCTTTGCCGCTGGGTTTGAGGAACACCGAGAGATGCACCCACTGGGGCTCGCCCCAACCGAAGGCGCGGAGGATGAGGGCGTGTTTGGGCAGTGACGGAATCCACTCGGAGGAGCGGATGACGTGGGTGATGCCCATGAGGTGATCGTCCACCATCGCCGCGAGGTGATAGAGGGAAAGGCCATCGGACTTGAGGATGATGAAGTCGTCGAGGGTGCTGTTGTCTACCGTGATGCCGCCGCGCAGAACGTCATGCACGGTGGTTTTGACCTCGGTCGGAACTTTGAATCGAATGACGCACGACTCGCCTGCGGCTTTGCGCGCTTTGGCTTCGGCGAGCGGGATGTTGCGGCAGTGGCCGTCGTATCGCGGCTGGCGTTTGAGCGCGAGTTGTTCGGCGCGCAATGCCTCAAGCCGCTCTTTGGCGCAGAAGCAGTAATAGGCTTTGCCCATTGCGACAAGCTGCTCGGCGTGCGCGCGGTGAATCTCTGTGCGTTGGCTTTGGATGTAGGGGCCGCAGGGGCCGCCCACGTCGGGGCCTTCATCCCAATGCAGGCCGAGCCAGCGCAGGCCGTTCATTTGCTCTTCCATTGCGTCGGCCACGAGCCGGGCCTGATCGGTGTCTTCGATACGCAGGATGAACTGGCCGCCGGTTTGTTTGGCGAGGAGGTAGTTGTAGAGCGCGGTGCGCGCGCCGCCGATGTGTAGGTAGCCGGTGGGCGAGGGGGCGAAGCGCACGCGGGCAGGGGAGAGGGTCATGGTGTGGTTTGAGTTGAAAAGCGGAACGCAGATGAACGCAGATAAGGCGGATGAACGCTGATGGCTTGATGTGATGTGACGAAAGAAATGCCGGTGGCGACCGGCGCGGGGAATTATACCAAGCCTATCGCACGTCCAAGTTGGCGATTTGAGCGCGGTTGTTTTCGGTGGGCACGTTGGCGGAGAGGATGTTGAGGCGCGCGCCGAGCGTCGGATCGTAAACGCCGATGCGGATGTCGTAAGCGTCGGGCGGCGAGTCGGCGGCCAATGCGAGGTGGCGCGTTTCGATGTAACGGTATCCTGCCTGCCATTCGGATGAATCGAAGCCGGGGCACAGCGGCGCATCCATTTGAGCGATGAGAGGCTGACTGTTCGCGCCTTTGCCGATGTGTACGAATGCGATGAGGCCGCCCGGCAGTCCGGACGCCGCCTCCCAATAAAGTTTGAGCGCAACATCACTGCCGGGGTGTGCGTCGGTGATGAGATCGTATCCCATCAATCGCAAGCCGCCGTCGAATTCGACGTTGATGGTGTGTGTCGGCGATGGGGCGAGAGTGTGCGGCGGAACTTGAAGGAAGAGGGAATACGGGTAGCCGTCGGGGTGCATGACGGTGGCGGTTTCCATTCCGGTTGGGTACGCGGCTTTGAGCGCCGCGAGCGAGGAGCGGTCGAACACTAAAATGATTCCATAGTCGGTTGCGCGTGATGAGTTGTTGGCGAAGGGCAAGCAATCTGGCGCGGCGTCGAATGTTTTGACTGACGCGCCGCCGAGCAAAAGATCGAATTGCATTCGCACGAACTCTTGCGATTGGGTGGTGATGAACACATCGTCGGTTGCGGCGAGGGCTAAGGCATTGTCGGCGGTGAGGCGCGCGCCTGCGTATCGCGCATCGAAGAGGCGCGGATCGTTTGCCCATTCCACAAAGTAAGCGCGAATGGATGAGAAGCCGTCGGCGATCAATCCCAACGCCAGCAGTGCGCCAACGGCCCAACGCGCCTGGCGTCCGCGATGCGAAACCGTTTGCCAAACGGCGGCGGCGCCCATTCCGGCGAATGCCGCGAGGCCGGGGGCCATGGGCAACATGCGCGGAAAGGCGGGGGGCGCGTCCGACAGCGCCGACGGGAGGGACATGACGCCAATCCAAATCAGAAGGAGTTGCGCGGCAGGCAGTCGGCGCATCCGCCAAACGACGGCGATGATGCCCAGCCACAAAAGGATGGATGAGATCGGGCCGAACAATGGCCGCCCGGCCAGATTGCGGCCCGGCATCACGTCTCCGCTGAGCGAAACGCCCGCCCACACTTTCCACAATCCTGCCAGCGCTTCGGCGATGAAAGTTGTGAGCGCTCCGTCCTTTGCGGTTTGAGTTTGGGTGAAGTGCAGGAAATAGACTTCGGGGCGCCGAAGGTAAAACACGAGCAGAGGTGAATAGGCCAGCAACGCCGCGCCCAAAGTGATCGCACCGAGAAGAAGAATTCGCGAGCGCGGTTGATCGGCAGGCCAAAGGAGGCGCGCGCCCGCGTACGCGATCACGGCGATGACGAGCGCTGCCGCCGCTTCGTAAGTGGAGAGCGCAACAGCGAGGGCGACGCCAGTGGCGATTGCCCATTTCGGGCTGGAACGCTCGAAGGTGGAGTGAAGGCTGGCGAAGACTCCGACAGTGGCGAAGGTGCAGGCGGCGTTCTGCCCGCCGTCGCGGCTGTAATGCAGTCCCGCGAACAATGTTGTCGTGACAACCGCGCCGATGAGCGCGGCCCCGACTCGCTGAGTGGCGGGCAAGAGATTCTTGAAAAGGATGAGCAGTGCGGGATAGAGAATGACGACGGTGAGCCAGCCGGTGAGGGCTGAGGCGGCGCGCGAGGAATACGCCGCCGGGACTCCGAGCGCCTGAACAAAACCCGACGCATAAATCTGAAATGGAGAGTTGCCGACGCCCAACGAGGTCGGCTCACGAAGGGGCAAGAGATCGATGCCGCGAATCACATCGCGGCCTCTCAGCCCGAACCACGATTCATCCACCCACAGGGTGCGCGGTATTTCGGTCAGATTCCAGAAGCGCAAAACGGCGGCAATGAAAACGATGAGGCCGTAGAGAATAGCCGATGAGGGCAAACGCAACGTCGCCGGGCGCATCTCGTTTCGGCTTCCTGCGAGGGGATCGAGTCCGGTCGGGAGCGGCGGTCGGCTAACGCTCGAGTTCTTTGTGCCTCAGCGCGACGCTTTCCACCAATCCAATCGCAAACATATACGTCACCAACGCACTGCCGCCGTAACTCACGAAGGGCAGGGGCAGGCCGGTGACGGGCAGGAGATTCATGTTCATGCCGATGTTGAAGAAGGATTGGTAGAACACCAAGACGGCCACGCCGTAGCAAATGAGCGCTCCGAACGGATCGGTGGCGGCCCGGGCCACGCGCAGGATGCGAATGATGATCAGCGCGATGGTGATCATGAGCAGCGCCGCGCCCACGAAACCGAACTCGGCCGAGAGGGAGGCGAAGATAAAATCGGTGTGCCGCACTTTGAGGAAACGCAAGTTGACTTGAGAGGCGTGATTGTAGCCCTCGCCGAACAGCCCACCCGACCCGATGCTGATGAGCGCCTGCAACACGTTGTACTGCGCGTCGGGATCAGCGTTGGGGAAGATGAAGCGGACGATGCGCAGGCGCTGATAGTCCTCCAACGGGAAATTGGGAATGGTAACGACTTGGAAGGCGACCAGCAGCACGACGAACGCGCCAATCGCCGCCAGCACACCGAGCGCTGCCATATATTCCCATTTCAGCCCGGCGGCGAACATGATGGCGAACCAGACGATCATGATCATGATCGCCGTGCTGAGATTCGGCTCGGCCAACACGAACGCGGCGGGCATTCCGGCAAAGGCCAAAGAGGCCAGCACCCATTTGTAATTCTTCAGTTTCTCGCGGTTGCGCGTGGCGAAGTCGGCCATCCAGATCACCGTGCCGATCTTTGCCATCTCCGACGGTTGGATGTTGAGCGTGCCGAGCCGCACCCACCGCTGTGCGCCGAAGGAGGCGATTCCGGCGGCGGCCACCGTGAACAGCCAGATCAACACGAACACATACATCGGACGGGCCAGCGATCGCAAGTAGCGGTAGTCGAAAATGGCCGCGCCGAACAAAATGACCAGACCCACCAATGCCCAACGGATTTGGACGAAGGGGTAGTTCGCCAGTTCGGGGCTCTCGAAGGTGGTCGAGCGGATCATGGCGATGCCGACGATGACCAGCAATGACACCAGCGCGAGCAGCGACACGTCGAAGTGCTGCCAGATCTGTCGGCGGTGAGTTTGGAGGATGGCGGTCATGGAATGAGATCAATGACGAATGGTAAATGACGACTGATGAAAGAGGGAGTAAACCTTCGTCTTTCGTCAGTCGGCTATCGTCTATCGCGCGCGGCGGCGAGGGCTTTTGAGGATGGGGATGTCGGCGACCAATCGGTTTTCGTTGTCTTCCTGCTGAAGTTTGATCTCCACGCCATCGCGGTCAATGTCCACATGCTTTGAGATGACGGTGATGATCTCGTCTTTGATGTTTTCGATGATGGCCGGAGAGACATCGGTGCGGTCGTGGATGAGCACGAGTTTCAAGCGGTCGCGGGCAACGTCTTTGCTGGGCGGCTGGCTCCGCCCGGTGAGGCGGCGAAAGAAGTTGGTCATATCAGCCTCCGGGCCGGATCAACTTGCCCAACCGGGAGAAGAAGCCATCCTGCTTGTCGAGATCCATGAAGGGGACTTGCTCGCCTTTGATGCGGCGGGCGATGTTCCGAAATGCCTGGCCGGAGCGCGACTTCTCGTCGAGCGCCACCGGGTTGCCGCGATTGGAGCCGATGACGATCTGCTCGTCTTCCGGCACCACGCCGATCAGATCAATCGCCAGCACGTCGAGCACGTCGTCGATGCTCAGCATGTCGCCGCGCTTCACCATTTCCGGTTTGATGCGGTTGATGATCAGTGACGGCGGCCCTTTTTGTTCGCTTTCTACCAGCCCGATGATGCGGTCGGCGTCGCGCACCGCCGACACTTCGGGGTTGGTCACGATCACCACTCTGTTGCTGGGGGCGAGGGCGTTGCGGAAGCCGCGCTCGATGCCCGCCGGAGAATCGAGCATGATGTAATCGAACTCGGCGCGCAGTTCATCGCAGATGCGAATCATATCCGACGGGGCGACCGCCGACTTGTCGCGAGTCTGCGCGGCGGGGATGAGGAAGAGGTGCGGCAGGCGTTTGTCGCGGATCATGGCCTGCTTGAGTTTGGCCGCACCCTCCACGACATGCACGATGTCGTACACGATGCGGTTCTCCAGCCCCAGCACCACGTCGAGGTTGCGCAGGCCGATGTCGGCGTCGATGCACACCACCTTTGCGCCGTCGGCGGCCAGCGCCGCGGCGATGTTGGCCGTCGTCGTCGTCTTGCCCACGCCGCCTTTGCCCGATGTCACTGTGATGACCGTTCCACTCATGCGTTGCTCGCAAACGATGAACGATGAACGATGAACGATGAATGGGACACAAAGGACTCATCGTTCGCGGCAAAGCCGCCCTTTAGGATCATTCCGCATTCATCCTTCATCCCTCATCCTTTTTCATTCGGCTTCCATCTTTCCGCCACAATCTGCCCATCTTTAATTCTCGCCATCTCCGGGTCGGCCTTGCCTCGCCGCTTTGGCGACGTGGCAATCGCGTTGGCGATTCTCAACTGTGTCGGCGCGAGATCGAGCGCGCACACCACTGCTTCGGCATCGCCCTCCGACCCGGCCTGCACCGTGCCGCGCACCCGCCCCCACACTATCACGTTGCCGCCGGCCACCACTTCGGCCCCGGCGTTAATATCGCCCACCACAATCACGTGTCCCGGAAAACGCACACTCTTGCCCGACCTCAAAGTATGATTCACCAAAATCGCAACACTGCCATCTTCCGATGGGCTGATGGGCGGCAGTTCGGGCGGCAGAGCCTGTGGTTTGGGCAGAGCGGTTTCCAGCCCCAGTGCCCGCGCCGCGTTCTCGGTGAGCGCAGATTCGGAAAGCACCGTCCACAAATTGATCTGCAAGTCGCCGAGATCGTCGCGCAGTTTTCCCAAATCGGCGGCGCCCATGGCCCGCCCGCCCAGTTGCAGAACCAGCCGCGCGCCGCGAAAGAAATCTGCTTTCTCGCGCAACTTCTCCAACAGCGTGCGCGAGGCCTCCTCCCACTCGCCATCGCCCACCACAACGAGCAACCCTTCTTTGATTCCTTTGATGGTGACAGAGACAGCCATGAAGCGAATAACAAATAGCGGTTAGCGGTTGGCGATTAGCGATTGGCCGGAGATTATACATTCACTAATCACCAATTACCAATCACCGATCACTGATCACCGATCACCAACCCTCAACCCCTCGATCACAAACTTGTCATCCACCGCCACGCCGCTCGCCGTCACCACCGGCAAACGGTCGAGTGTTGCCAGCAGATACCAGCCCACCTCAACTTTGTATTCGCCGCGCGGCGCGTCATCGGGCACACGCACCTCAAACCGATCGGCAATCGGCTGATTGATCGGCCACTGCGTTGTGGGCCGCGTGCCCTGCACCGGCCAGCTATCCACTTGCCCGTGCACCACGCCATCGGGGCCGAGCAGATGCACGAACACCGTATAGTTTTCATCCATCGGCGCCAGCCCGCGCCACTGCGCCGAGACGATCACCGTTTCACCGGGCGAGGCTTGCGCCGTTTCGATGCGGATGGTGTCGAGCACAATTTTGTTGTCGAAATTGATTGCGTTCGGGGCCAGCGCCGCTCCCTCGACAGAGAGGCGCGCGAGTTCGCAAGAAGGGGCGGGCGGCGCGGGCCACCACCCGCACTCACCGTTCTCTCCGGCGACGCCGACTCTCAGACTCATCTCCCCGCCCTCATTCGGAGCATCGAACACCACCCGCGAAACCGTAATGTGATTCCCTCCGCGCACGGTCACCGGCCTGCAGTTTTGCTCCGCGCACCATTGCGCCGTTGTGTCTTTCGCGCTCATCCAATACAGAGTCGCCGTCACTTGCGAACCGGGCGCGGCGGTGTCGGGCGCATCGTACCCCATCAGCCACGCCTCGCCGAATCGCATCCGCACCGGATTCTGAATCTGCGGCTCGGTCGTCGGCTCGGTCAGAGTCACATCGGCCAACGTGATCCACATGCCGCCCGATTCGTTCTTCAAGCCGTCATTGCTGAATGGCGGGAAGAGCCCGACCTGCAAAAAGTAGCCGCCCGGCGCGAGCGCGAGATCGAGGGTGAAGTTGTGGAAGTCGGCCACCACATCGTTCGTGGGCCATGCGGCAGTGGGATACATTTGCCCCACCGGAACTTCCGGTGGGCTGATCAGAGTCGGCGCCCCAACAGAGTCAACCAGCCGCAGAATGACGAGGTAGTTTTCGGGAGGCGGCTCGACAGCTTGCCAGTAGAGGGTGATCGGGAGTTGAGAGTCGGTGGGGGCGGTGGATGAGTCGAGTGTGAATCCGAGCAGTCGAATCGCGCCGACAAAGTTTGTTCCCGGCGGGATGACATGATCGGGCAACGGGCTGGGCTCAAGTTTTGCTTTGGTGAGCGGGCCGACGGAGTGAAGGTAATAGGCTTCGGCGAGGCGCGGGAGATAGCGTCCGAGATACACTGTTTGCCCGGCGCTCGCCCGCGCATCGAGTTCGGCGCGGTAATACTCTTCGGCGGCGAGCACAATGATGTCGAGATCGGGGCGGAGGCCCTCGGCGACTTGCAAATAGTAGAGCGGGGCGATCAGTTCGCTGTCGGCCAGAATGGCCGCGCCCTCATCGAGCGGCTGGCTGAGGATGGTTTGGCCGAGCCGGTATTCGCGCCAATCGGAAGACTGATCGACTTTCGCCAGGTTGATCCAAATAAGAGAGGCGGGGAGGAAGAAGAATGAACAATGAACAATGAACAATGAACAATCAAGAATTAGGTTTCGTGTGAATTCGTGTCCTAGCGCCTTCGTGGTGAAAAGGGCCGTTGCTTCAACGACGGTGTGAATGCCGAGCGCAATCCACACGACCTGCACGAGGTGCGCAGGCAGAAGAAACGATGAGTAGTCGGGGTCGGGGACATAAAACGAGAGGCCGAAGAAGGCGAATGCGCCGTAGGCGGCGAGGGTGACGAACGCGGCGGAAGGGCGTTTGCGAAAGAGGGCGGCGAGTCCGAGCAGGGCAGTGATCGCGCCCGGCCAGCCAAACTGATCGAGCGCCTTTCGCCCGACGATGGCATATCGGCTGAAGTCGGTGAGCCACGCATCGAGCCGCAGTGCGCCCTGCGCTTCTTGCCCGGTGATGAAGTGGCGAAACATCTCCCACGTCATGATCTCTCCGTTGTTCACCGCCGGCCAGCGGAGGGGGAGGTAGAGGTAGAGGGAGAGGCCGAGAGCGAAGAGGAGCGGATAGAGAAGAGCGTGGAGCGTGGGGTTCCTTCGGAGAGCGTGGGGCGTGAGGCGTGGGGCGGGGAGGGCGGGGAGGAGGGCCACTGCGACGGCGGGCGCGAGCAGAATTGTGGTCAGATGATTTGTCATTGACAGCCCGAAGACAAAAGCCAACCAATATCTCTGATTGCTGATTGCTGATTGCTGATCGCTGATTGCCAGCCACAGCAACACTCCGATCAGCGTCACATGCAGTGTGTACACTTCGGCTTCGACGGCGCGCGACCACAGGCCGATGGATGCAGCCAGCGAGAGGCCGCCGACCCACGAAGCCGGGCGGGGTGCGCCGAGCGCGCGAGCGAGAGCGTAGGCCATGAGCGCGGCGGTCACTCCGAAGAATGCGGAGGAGAGGTTGACGCGAAAGGCCGCAGTGCCGCCGGCGGGCAGAAGGCTGAACAGTTTGGCGAGGAGGAGGTAAAGCGGGTAGCCGCTGCCGTGAGAGACTCCGAGCCGGATGGCATTGACTTGAAACTCGAACGTATCCGCTTCGCCGACGGTGGGGGCGAGGGTGCAGAGGTAGAGGATGGAGGCGATGAGGCCGAGAGAGAGAGGATATAAAAATCTGGTGGTTGGGTGGTTGGGTTGTTTGGTGGTTAGGGCGATGGCGGCGATACCGCCCATTGCGCCGAACAGAAGCGCCCAATCGCGCAAAGGGTTGCTGACGGGGTTGAGAAGAGTGATGGCGGGGATGAGAAGCGGAATGCAGTTTTGGGGTTTGAGGTTGGGGGCTTGGAATTGGAGTCGGAGTCCTGCGGCGGCGAAGGCGAGGGCGGAGAGGAGGGCGAGCGGCCAGCGAGGGAAATTCCCGGCGAGCGCCGGCCACGTGTCGAGTGCGGCGCGAGCCATCGAGAGTCCGAACAGTCCCCAACAAATTGCGAAGGCGAACGATTTGAGTTTATTGCCCACGCGAGGCGTCAACTGCTTTCAGATCGAAGTAGGCTTGCAGAACGCGCTGGACGATGGGCCCGGCGGTGAGCGAGCCTTCGCCGCCGTTGTAAACGAAGGCGACGACGGCGACTTCGGGGTTGTTGGCCGGAGCGTACCCAACGAACCACGCGTGGCGCGGCCATGCGCCGAAACGGCAAATGCCTTTGCGTTGGGCGATGTTGTCGCAGTATTCGGCGGTGCCGCTTTTTCCGGCGGCGGGAATCTGCTGAAACTGTTCGGGGCCGACTTCGATCTCGATGGGGTCGAGTTCGGCGATGTAGGCCGTGCCGCTGATGTACACCTCTTCCATTCCGCGCCGCACAATGTCGAGCCATTTTTGATCGACGGCTACCGGATCGATCTCCGGCGTTTCGGGAAGCGCGTCGCGGTATTTGATGGCGAAGGGGCTGAGTTGATAACTGCCCGGCGTGCCCACCGGCACGAACTCGCGCAGAGTGTCGGGCAAATGTGATTGAGCGATGGGCACGACGTTGCCCTCGCCGTCCACAACTTCTTTGATGAGCGTGGGTTTGATGAGCCAGCCGTTGTTGACGAAGGGCGTGACCGAATCGAGAACTTGAATGGGGGTCGCCAGCACGTACCCTTGCCCGATGGAGGCGATGTACGTGTCGCCCGTTGACCAGTTCTCGCCGATGTTGATTCGTTTGTAATCGCGGTCGGGGATGAGGCCTCTCAGTTCGCCGGGAAGCTCGACGCCGGTTCGGCGGTGGTAGCCGAACATGTTGCCGTAATGAAAGATGCCTTCGATGTCGATGCCCCGCACGTTATCCGGCTCGTAGCCGCCGCCGATTTGATAGAAGTACACACTGCACGATTGGGCAATGGCGTGGAGCATGTCGATGTCGCCGTGGCCTTCGCGTTTCCAGCACACCACCGTGCGCGCCTGCCCGGGGTCGTTGGGGAAGTAGCGGTTGGTGATCACAATCTGGCCGGGATCGAACAGCGTGCGATTCGGATCGACCACGCCCTCCTGCAATGCGCCCGCCGCCGGGATCAACTTGAACACCGAGCCGGGCGGGTGTTGCCCACTGATGGCCTGATTGAGCAGCGGCTTGGTGGGGTCCTTGAAAACTTGATCGTAGTACTCGAATGGAATGAATCGAGCGAAGCGCTGATTGTCGTAAGTGGGCCACGACACCATCGCCAGAATCTCGCCCGTCCTCGGATTCATGGCGATGACGACGCCGTTTTGCGAAACGGTGGTGTTGCCTCGGCGGTTGAGGTCTTCGATCATGCGCGTCAGCGCGGTTTGCGCCGCGGCTTGCAAGCGCACGTCGATGGTGAGATACACGTTACTGCCCGGCGCCGGGTTCACCGGCTCGCCGATGGTGCGCAGTTCCAGCCCGGCCACATCCTCTTCGATAAACTTGAAACCGTTCTTTCCGGCCAACACATCCTGCATCCACGACTCGATGCCTGCGTAACCGATTTTGTCGCGCGAGGGATCGAAGCCCAAGCCAGAGTAGAACTCGGCCACCTGTTCGGTGATGGGGCCCATGTAGCCGACGATGTGCGCCGTGAGCGGGCCGGTGGGATATTCGCGCAGTGGAATCACTTGGACGTCGACTCCGGGCAATGTGCGCTGACGCTCGCGAATGACGAACGCGATCTCGGCCGGGACATCTTTGGCAACCGCCACCGGAGTGTAGGGCGCGAGGCTTTCCTGCTGAGCCACAAGTTCGGTGATGCCTTCGGGCGGCTGCGTGTCGCCGCCCACCGCGCCCACATCGAGCGGCGGCGTGTTCACCGGCACGCCGGTGAGTTCGGAAACATATTGATAGATTTCCTGCAATCGGATTGCATCGTCGGGCGAATAGGCGGGGGTGATGGTGATGTTGTACGACGGCACGTTGCGCGCCAGAAGCACGCCGTTGCGATCATAGATCACCCCGCGTTGGGCCGGGATGTTGATTCGGTCTTCGCGGTTGTCGCGGGCGCGGATGTCGTACTCTTCGCCTTTGACGAGTTGCAGGAAGACGAGCCGCGCGGTGAGCCCCAAGACGGCAAAGACCATCAGCGCGTAGAATGGCAGGAAGCGCGTGGGGTCGAGCGGCCCCTGCTTGTTGCCGTTGGGCGCGGCGTTGCTTTCGCGGTGAGGAATTTTCAGCGGGGCTTTCACGTCAGCCGATCTCGACTTGAGGCGGAGCGATCTGGGCGGCTAGCCATTTTGCCGATTGATACATGGGCAGCATGAGCAAAAAGTTGAGGATGGACGAGGGCAGGGTGACGAGCGTGAGTTGATCGGCCAACTGCACCGGGCGGCCAGAGAACGCCAGCACGGTTAAGTATATCAAGTGATGCATGAGCGTGCCCAGCACGCTAGCCAGCATTGCCACCGGCCAATTGGCTTTATAGAATCGCCCTTCGGTGATGATGATGAGCGCGGCCACGCTCACCAAGCCTAACGTCATCGCGCCCATCGGTCCGCCCGACAGCGTATCGGCAAAGAGGCCGCCGACGAATCCCCACACTGGGCCTTCGTTGCCGTGCTGAGCCAGACTCCAGGCCACGACCGCAATCAGAATCAAGTCGAAGCCGCCGTTGAGAAAACGCACGTGATTGAACACGGCAGATTGCAGAACAGCGGCAACCGTGAGCAGCGGAACAGCGAGGAGCAAAGCGCGCACTACGGCCCCGGGGTTGCTGTGCCCAACAGCGGCTGAAGCTGCGGCGGCTCGAAGTTGGTGATGATGAGCACCGTTTCGAGTCGGTTGAAGTCGATGGCCGATTGCACGTCGGCTTCCTGAAACACGTCGAAGGTTCGTTTGCGAACCGAAGCCACCGTGCCCACCACGATCCCTTGCGGAAACTGCCCGCCCAACCCGCTGGTCACGATCCGCGTGCCCGTCGCCATCTCCACATCCACCGAAATGAAAAGCAGACGCAGCTCGCCGGACTCTTGCCCCACCACCACGCCCTCGGCGCGCGAATCCTGCAGGCGCACATTCACTGCCGACGAGGCATCGGTGATGAGCAGAACTTTGCTGGCATTGGCCGTCGCTTCGGTGACTAGCCCCACCAGCCCCTGATCGGTGACGACCGGCATATCGCGGGTGACGCCGTCGTTCGTTCCTTTGTTCAGGAGAACGTAACGCAGAAACAGACTCTCGTCGCGCCCCACCACATCGGCCGTGAGGTAACTTTGCTCCGGGTTGTCGCGAGCGTAATTGAGCAGAGCCGATACCACTCTGAGCTGCGCTTCGGCCTCGCGCAGTTGAACATTCTCGTTGGTGAGCTGCGCCACTTGCCGTTCGAGTTCGTCGTTGCGGGCGCGCAGTTCTTCGAGATCGGAAGGGGCAAAGAGGTTGTTGTAAACGGTGTTGTAAATTTGCGTGGCGAAGGTTTGCAGGGGAATGAGCGGCGTGAGCAGTGCGCCGCTGAACGCGCCGCGCTGGCCCAGCACAATCACGCCGATGCTCAAAATGAGCAGAAGGGCGGCCAGTCCGAGCCGGTCTCCCAGCCAAGAAGGAGGCTTGAAGCGATGCATGGAGGGAAAGATGAAGGATGAATTATGAAGGATGAATTTCTGCCTTCATCCTTCTGCCTTCATCGTTTAATGTGAGGTGCTTCCCCGCTGCAGGCCGACGAGGAAACGCTTGAGGTGTTCAAGGTCGTCGAGGATGTGGCCCGCGCCGCGCGCCACGCATGTCATCGGGTCTTCGGCTACCCACACGCGCACTTTCAATTCATCCGACAGCCGCTCCGACAGCCCCTGCAACTGCGAACATCCGCCCGCCATGCAGATGCCGGTCTCCATCAAATCGGCGATGATCTCCGGCGACGTCTCGTCAATCGTTTCTTTCAGCACGTCCACAATCGTCTGCACCGAGGTGGAAAGCGCCTCGCGCAATTCAATGGACGACACTTCCACTGCTTCGGGCAGGCCGGTCACCAAATTGCGCCCGCGCAGAGTCATCGTCTTTTCTTCGCGCAGTGGGTAGGCCGAGCCGATGGCGATCTTCACTCGTTCGGCCATGCGCTCGCCGATGAGCAGGTTGTATTTGTTGCGGGCATAGGCCACAATGTCGGAGTCCATTTCGTCGCCGGCCACCCGCAGGGATCGGCTGACAACGATGCCGCCCATCGAGAACACGGCCACTTCCGTCGTGCCGCCGCCGATGTCCACCACCATCGTGCCCCGGGCTTCGGCCACCGGCAGCCCCGCGCCAATGGCCGCCGCCATCGGCTCTTCGATGAGATATGCCTCGCGCGCCCCGGCGGCCATCGCCGCGTCGTACACCGCCCGTTTCTCGACTTCGGTCACGCCGGAGGGGATGCCGCACACCACGCGCGGGCGCGGGATGGGCACGATGCTCTGCTCGTGGGCTTTGGCGATGAAGTATTCCAGCATGGCCTGCGTGATCTCGAACTCCGAAATCACGCCGTCACGGATGGGGCGCACGGCGATGATATTGGCCGGAGTGCGCCCGGCCAGTTCTTTGGCCTCGGCCCCGATGGCTAATGGCTTGCGGGTTTTCTTGTCAATCGCCACCCATGACGGCTCGTTGATGACAATGCCTTTGCGCCGCACATTGACCAGCGTGTTCGCCGTGCCGAGGTCAATGCCAATATCGAGCGAAAACTTGCCCAGAAGCCAGTCGAGCGGACTGAGTGCCAAAGGTCTCTCCCAAATCAACACAGAAGGCAGTAAGCAGATAGCAGAAGGCTCACCTTTCTGCGTTCTGCGTACTGCCTTCTATCTCGCGGGCGATTATACACTATAATGTTTTTCGTGCTTCTCAACCGCGTTCGAGCTTACGCCACAACACATGGTCTGCTCAATCGCGGCGAGCGGCTGGCAGTGGGAGTGTCGGGCGGCCCCGACAGCATGGCCCTCCTGCACATTCTGACTCGACTGCGCTCCGAGTACGATCTCAAACTGATCGCCGCCCACCTCCATCACGGACTCCGCCCCGAGGCCGATGGGGACGCCGACTTCGTGAACCGAACGGCCAGCGCGTGGGATGTCGAGTGCATCGTCGAACGCGCCGACGTGGCCGCCCTCGCCCGATCCGAACATCTTTCCATCGAAGAAGCCGGGCGCAAAGCCCGCTACGAATCTTTCGCCCGCGCCGCGCCCAAAGTTGCCGTTGCCCATAACGCCGATGACCAAGCCGAGACCGTGCTCATGCACTTTCTGCGCGGCAGTGGCACAGCGGGACTGCGCGGCATGTTGCCAATCAGCCATCAGTCGCCAGTCGCCAGCCGCCCGTTGGCGGTCATCCGCCCGCTGTTGTCCATTCCGCGAATCGAAATCGAAGCCTACCTCTCCGCGCACGAACTCGACTATCGCATCGACTCCACCAACGCCGACACCACATTTTTCCGCAATCGCTTGCGGCACGAACTCATCCCCTTTCTCGAAACCTACAACCCCAACATCCGCCAAATTTTGATCCGCGCCGCCGATGTCATCGCCGGCGAACACGAACTTCTGCGCGCCCTCATCGAAACCGCGTGGAACGACACTACCCTCCCTCCGCCCTCCGCCCCACCCCCCACGCCTCACGCTCCTCGCCCCCCGCTTTCATTCGACCTCTCCCGCTACCGCTCCCTCCCCCTCGCCCTCCAGCGCGCGCTTCTGCGCGAAGCCGTCCATCGTCTGCGCCCCGACGCTCGCAACGTTGACTTCGCACCCATCGACGCCGCCGCTCACTGGGCGCAGTCCGCCGAGTCGGGCCACACCGCCGATTTGCTCGGCGGACTCTGTCTGCGCATCGTCGGCTCAACCCTCAGTGTCGCCTCATGGGATTCAGCGAACCACCCAACCACCCAACCACCCAACCACCCAACTACCCAAGCACTCTCCCTTCCCGGCACAACCGCTTTTCTCTCCCACGCCTTCACCGCCACCTTGCTCGACTCCGTTTCCCTCGCCGACATCGAATCCAACCCTGATCCTTTCACCGCGTTCCTCAACGCTGACCTCGCGTCGTTCGCACTCCGCACTCGCCGCCCCGGCGATCGTTTTCGGCCGCTCGGAATGGATGGCTCAATGAAACTTTCCGACTTCATGATCAATCGAAAGATTCCGGTGGATGAGCGCGACTCGTGGCCGCTGGTGTGTTGCGGCGAAAACGCCGAGTCCGTGTTGTGGGTGTGCGGGAGCGCGGTGTCGGAAATGGCGAAGGTGAGTGAAGGAACAAAGAAAGTGATCAGAATAGAATGCCGCAAACTGAACGACTAAAACTCATGACTGCCAATGTGCCTCTGCTCATGGCCGCCCTGCTGTTGATCGACGGCCTGCATTTCGTCTTCGCCCGCGCCCTGCGCGATCACATCCACCCGGTCACATCGGTGATGTTCGTGTTGGGCACAGCGGCAGTGCAAGTGGCGTTGTTCGCGCGAAGCCGCGGACTTCTGCGTTGGGAGACGTTTCGCCGCCACGCGGTTTTCTTTTTGGCTATCGGCGCGCTCATCGCCATCACCACGACAACGAATTACACGGCGGTGGCCTTCGTCGATCCGGGCACAGCCTCTCTGCTGGCGCAAACTTCGATTCTGTTCGGAGTGGGATTCGGAGTGTGGTGGCTGAGGGAACGGCTGACCCGGAATCAGATCATCGGCGCGGCGGCGGCGATCGTGGGGGCGGCCGTCATAACCTTTCAGCCCGGCGATTACTTCCGGCTCGGATCGTTGATGGTGATCGGCTCTTCGGCGCTGTATGCCCTGCACGCGGCCATCGTCAAACGCTATGGCGGCGGCATCGGCTTTGTGGAATTTTTTCTGTGGCGGCTGATTTCGACGGCGGGCTTTCTGTTTGTGTCGGCGGCGGCGCAGGGGTTGCTCGCGTGGCCCTCGCCGACGGCGTGGGCATTGATCCTCCTTACCGGAACGGTGGACGTGGTGATCAGCCGCGCGCTCTATTATCTCTCGCTCCGGCAGATTCCCATCTCGATCCATTCGCTCGTTCTCACCCTCAGCCCGGTGGTGGCGATCCTATGGACGGCGGCGCTGTTCGGAGTCGTGCCCGCGCCCCGCGATCTGATCGGCGGCGTGGGTGTGCTGATCGGGATTGCGATTGTGACTCGCAGGCAATGAGGAGCGGGCGATTGCGAGAATCGCCCCTACGAAATTTGCGCCCGCACCCGGCTGTTTCGCCAATCCAAAATGGCAAAGGGAATGTAAAGGATCGCGCAGGTGAGGAGGCCGACGGCTTCCAAACCGAGAATGTACCACGGCCACGGGCCGAGCACGTCAATGAGGCTGGGCGTCTCCGGTTTGTGGGCGATGAAGAGATAATTACTGCCGATGAGCCAGTTGATTACGCCGACGAATAGCATATAAATGTTCGCGCCGACGATGACGTTGCGAAACGATTTGAGGGTGGGGCGATAGCCCTCGACCACGGTCATGTAAATTGCGGCGGTGACGATGAGGCCGTGCGAAATGAATGTTTGGAAAAAGCGAAAGTGCGGGAAGCCATACAGGCCGAGATCGGGGGTGAAGATGGCTTGAATGGCCGCGCCGATGCCGAGAAAGTATAGCGGCTCGTAGATCGCATCACTGCGTGTGACTAGCATGTATGCGCTGAGGAAGACCATCACACTGCACAGATGCAGGGGCAGCATCGTCTGGATCGTCCAGTTGCCCACGCTCCAATTCCATACATGCCATGCCGCTTCGTTGGCAATGAGCACGGCGGCCATTGTGTTCCGCAGTGTCTTTCTCAAGTCGGGGCTATCTACCTGCCGCAGTTGGATGAACGTGAGGTTGATCAGCGCGATGATGATGAGCGCAGTCGTGTGCGCCGCGCCGAGAAACACGAACGCGCCGCCGGTAAAATCTTTTGCAAAGAATTGATCCATCGCTGCCTCCCGGTTCTCGAAAGGACCCTTCGGGTTTTACGAACCCGACGGGTCTTGCGCCAGATGCGTTTTTAGAAATGCAGTGATTTGCGGCCACACCTCATCGTAGCGGCTGATGAAGAATCCGTGATCGGCGCCGCCGCCGTAGGTGATCAACTGCGCGCCGGGAATGAGGCTGGCCGCAGTGCGGGCATGAGCCACCGATGCCAACGGATCCTGCTCGCCGTGCAGGATGAGTGTGGGCGCGGCGATCGATTCCATCGGCGCGGGGCGAAGATGCTCGATGCGGAACAGATCGTTCTCCACGCCGACCCAGCGCGGGCTGGGCGGAAAGACGCTGTTGAGAAAGCCCTCGAACATTGCGTGCTGCGCAGTTCCTCCGGCAGCGGCGCGGCGAATGTTCGGATCGCCCATTCCGGCAAGCGGCGCAAAGCGCCCGGCCTTGAGACCCAACCACACTGCGAAGTCGTGCCGCAGAAGATTCATGATCGTCCGCGCGCCCGGAACGGCGTACATTTCGCTGGCCGGAACTTGGTGAATGATGGCGCACATCAGAATTAGCGCGCGGCATCGTTGCGGGTGGCGAATGGCAAAATGCAGCGCCGATATTCCCCCGGCAGACGCGCCGAGAATGGCGGCGCGTTCGATGCCGAGCGCATCGAGCAGTGCGTTGTGCGCATCGGCTTGCGCTTCGGGGGCGGGGCCGGTGGAGAGGGGGGTGCGAAGGTAGCCGGGCCGCGAGACGGCCACCACCGTGAAGCCCGCATCGGCCAGCGGCCGGCCGAGCGCCAATCCCTGATCGTATCCGCCCAGTGCGCCGTGCGAGATCAGCACGGCGGGGCCTTCGCCCATCACCGCGCATTCAACCGGGCCGCGCGCCGTTTCGATGAGTGTGCTGCCCCAACGCAGTTTAGCCTCCGCTTCGCGTTTCTCGATCTGGAATTGCACGACGGCGGCGGCAGTAGCCGCTCCGGCGGCGGCGGCCAACACGAAACCGAATCGATTCCTCTTGGGCATGGGCTGATTATATACTGAGCGCGGGTGCATTTAGAATCCACGAAGGCACACGAAGGGGCACGAAGCCACTGCGATTCTCGCGCAAGCCGTTGGAGCATATTACATTCTGAATTTGCGAACGCGCACGAAGGAACGCGAAGCCTTCGTGAAACTTCGTGTTTCTTCGTGGAAGAAATCGCTACTCAAAACAAAGTCGAATCGGATTCACCGCGAGCGCAGATTCTTTTCGGCGAGCCAGCCCGTGCCATCCCACTCGTCGGTGGCCGATTGAGGGAAGGACACGAGATACCACCACTCACTGCCACAGACGCGGCGCTCCGTCACCGTGCCCATGTCGCCGTTGGCGGCCAACCCCACGACGCCGAGCCACACGGTGCTGGGGCATCCGCGCAGCACGCTGGTGCTCGCGCCGCCGGGCACGACCACTCGCACTTGTGTGTGAGTGGAAAACTTTGGCGTTGCGCCAATCGTGTCTGCGTTGGCGTCGGGCGCGATTAAGACGATGGCGATCACAATGGCGATGATCGCCGCCATCACTCCGGCCATGCCGAACCACGTTCGCGCCGACATGCCTTTGCGCTTTTTTGCAGTGATGACTGAGGGTGTTTGGCCGAGACGTTTCGATAGGCTCGAATAACCCACGCCGCTGTAACCCGCTGAGTAGCCGCCGCTCAACCCCGTCCCGGATCGTTTCGCTTCCGATGGCGCTGAGGCCAAACGTGATCTCGCGGCTCCGGCCTTTGCTTCGGCGTTGGCCCCGTCGCGCGATTTGCCGCCGAGGCTGGCGCGGAAGGCTCGCGCCAGTTCGCGCGCCGAAGGGTAACGATCTTCCGGCTTCTTTGCCAGCGATCGCATGAGCACGCCTTCGGCGGCGGAGGGGAGTCGGCGGCCATATTCGCGGGGAGAGGGCGGCGGCTCGGAAACATGTTTGAGCACGACGCTGATCACGTTGCCCTGAAATGGTGTGTAGCCGGTGATCATTTCATACAGAATCACGCCGAGCGAATACAGATCGCTGAAGGCATCACCGTGCGAGCCGAGCGCTTGCTCCGGCGAAAGGTAGGCAGGCGTGCCGGTGATGGAATTGCTTTCCGACAATCGCGGGTGATCCATGAGATAGGCGAGGCCGAAATCGGTGAGCACCGGCTCGCCCGTGTCGCGGAACATGATGTTGGCCGGTTTGAGGTCACGGTGCGCCAGCCCGTGTTCGTGGGCGCAGTCCACCGCGCCGCCGATGGCTTCGAGCCAATCGGCGATGGCCGACAGCGGTATCTCGGCGTTGTTTTCTCGGAAGCCTGCCAGCCGCACATCGAGCGATCCGCCGCCGAGATATTCCATGATGATGTAGGCCATGTCGGGCGTGCAGATGGAACTGTACACTCGAACGATGTTGGGATGATCGAGATCGGTGAGCACGGTGGCTTCGCGCTGGAAACGTTCGAGGAATCCGGGTTGGCCGATGAGGTGGGGGTGGATCACTTTAACGGCGGCGGCTTCCCCCGTGTCTTCTTTGGCCGCCCGATACACCACTGCCATACTTCCGTGCCCGATCAGTGAATCGATCCGATACCCTTCAATCACATTGCCAATCGCGATAGTCATTCCGTTCACCGTTTGTGCGGGGCGTCGATGCGCGCTGATGCGCGAGTTGAGGTGGTGTTCGCCCGAACCCGCCGAATAGATTATCGGCGTCGGGCGCGGAGGCATGAGCGCCGCGCCTGCCTCTTCACGGCCTCCTCGGCATATTTTTATGAGCGGTTTACGCCGGGCGGCCGATTGGCTATACTTTCTGCATGTTTCGTTCGCGCCTTTCGGCCTTCCCTCGCGCCCGGCTCGGCCAGTATCCCACGCCGCTCGAACCCATGCCGCGCCTCACCGCCGAACTCGGCGGCCCGGCGCTGTGGGTGAAGCGCGATGACAGTGTGGGCCCGGCGATGGGCGGCAACAAAACGCGCAAACTCGAATACCTCTTTGGCGAGGCGCTCGCGCAACGAGCGACAGCCGTGTCAACCTTCGGCGGTTTGCAATCCAACTTTGCCCGGCTCATGGCGGCTTCGGCGCGCGCGCTCGGCCTCGAGCCGCACTGCTTTTATTTTGCGCCGCGTCCGCGCAGGCTCGAAGGCAACCTGCTTCTCAACGCGCTTATGGGCGCGCGCCTTCACTTCGTTCCCTTCGCCCAAGACGACGAGCCGACGATGACCATCGACGAGGCCACGCGCCTCGTGCGTTGGATGGTTCGCCTCACCCCTGCGTGCTGGGGCAAACGAGTGTATTTCATGCCGGTGGGCGGCCACACCACCACGGCCTGTTTGGGGTGTGTGCAGGTGGCGATTGAAATCGAAGATTAAGGCGCGGCCTATGCCAAACCCACGCCCGAGTCCGTCGAGGCCGCTCGCCTCGTCGCCCGACGCGAAGGGCTCGTGCTCGATCCGGTGTATTCATCGAAGGCAATGGCCGGGCTGTTCGATTTGATGAGACAGGGGAAGTGGGGCGCAGGCGAGAACGTGGTCTTTCTGCACACCGGCGGTATGCCTGCGTTGTGGGCGCATTTGTAACGGCGCTACAGCGACTCTTCGCTCCCCAAGTTTACTTCCACTTTCACGATTCCGGCTCGCTGATGTTTGGCGATGATCTTCACTGCGCCGCCCTTCGGCGCTTTCACTACCCATTCCACTTTCACCCGGTCGTCGGTGGGGTCGGCCACCCACACGGTGGGCGCCGAGTCTTTGTAGGCGCGGCCTTCGAGCTGCCCCGTCTCGATTCGCTGTTGGCCGCTTTCAAGCGCCGCTCCATCGGGTAGTTCGATCTCGCACACCACACCGCGAATCACTTTTTTCTTCAGCGCGATCTTGGTCACGTACGTCGGCAGCCAGCCGGTGTTTTGCGCGACGAAGCGGACGCGATAGAGTCCGCCCCCCAACGGAGTGGCGGTTGCCTCCAGCGATTCGAGTCGCGGCGAGATCAGCAAGTGCCACACGATCCATTGGGGGAAGAGGGCGATCTCTTTTTCCAAAAATTGCGGCGGCGGATTCGTCCACGCATAAAGGTGATCCCATCCGCCCAATTCGATGGGGCCGAGCTGCGGATGATTGAATGGATACCAATCAACGTATCCTTTGCCGCCGAGCGCCTCGTCGCTCCATTTGAGCATTTTGAGATCATCTTCCAATGGATGCTCGCGATACCACTCGATGAATTTGTATTTTTCGATTCCGGCCTGTCTGTGCGGACTCCAAATCTCCACCGTCCACGCGAACACGCCGATGTGATCGACGAGCCAATCGTCGAACGCGCCGGTGGTCACCTCTTTGGGGTGATAGAGGAAATCGTGAAAGGTTGAGATGTTGGGGTAGCCGGTGAGGTCGGTGCCCTTCTGCCCGATCTTTTGATACGTCCACAAATCTTCAGCGGGGAAAGTTTCGTCGCTCTTGTCGGCGTATGGGCGCAGAAGCACGCCGCTGTACGTGTGGAAGGTGACGCCGCCGGTGATGTTGGGATGCTCGACGACGAACTGAGCGATGTTGCGGGCTTCGGGCTCCGAAGTGGGGTACGGCCCCGCGCCTTCTTGTTCGCCCTCCAACCGCCACGCCACCGGAAAGTTGCGATTGAGATCCAACCCCTCTTTTGTGGGCGGCACTTTGAGCGTGATGCCGTCGTAGTTTTCGAGCACGCCTTCGGGCAAGACTCGAAAATACTGACCGCCCGCTTCCGCCGGGTCGCGCCGCACCAACAGGCGCGGCTCCTGTGGGCAAACCTTCCACGGGCCGTTGGGGTCGGCGATTCGCATGAGCAGCAGCCGCCCGTCGCCGTCCACATCTTCTCGGCGCAAGCCTTCAATCGGCTCTTCGTCGAACGGATAGGGGCGGGTGCTCGAGCGAATGATTTTCGGGCTGTCGGCCAGCGCCCACTCTGCGCCGTCGGGGTTCACGCGCGGGCAAATGTAAAAGGCGCGGGTGTCGAGACAGCGGGTGATGTCGGCGTCCTTTCCGTATTCGGCCACGAGTTTTTGGATCAGATACAGGCACGCGCTTGACGGCGACACTTCGCTGGCGTGGATGTTGCCGTCTACCCACAGCGCGGGCTTTTCTCCGTCGCCGCCCGATTCAAAGTTGGTGACCGTCACCAGCCACACCTCGCGGCCCACAAAACTCTTGCCGATGCTTTCGAGCCGCACCAGTTTTGGATTCTCGTCGGCCAAGCTGCGCAGGATGCGAGTGAGATCGTCGTAGCGATAGTAGGTGTCGAAGCGAATGTCGGGCATGAGGGTTATCCAGTGTCAGTTGAGGTATCCCAGCGATTTCAGAACTTGCAGTATCGGCTCTTTCGTCTTCAGCACCGGCGCGTTGGAAAAATACTCTCCGCCCCTTCCCAAAAACACAATCGGCCAATCGGAGTGGCGGCCAGTGATGGGGAAGAGCATTTGGGTGGGGTGGCCGGTGAAAAACCATGCGTGTAATTTAACCGGGTGGTCGAAAAACGCCTCGACACTGCGATAGCGAGTATAGGCTTCTTCGCGCGACACATCCGACAACCCCGTATTCGATTGGGTATCCACGCCGGCGGCAAGGCTGGCGCGGATGGCTTCGGCCAAGTCGTCGAAGCCGGGCTGGCCGGGCATCAGTTTGGTTTGTTGTCCGTCATGATAGATCACAATCCGGCTCGGCAAATCGTCGAATCCTTTTTTGTGCCATTCCCAATCCTGAGAGGTCGAGGCATTGGACATGAAGATGGTGAAGAGGATGAGGCAGACAAAGAGGATAATGAATTTGACGAGGTTGACGATGGGGTCGTCGGATACGGCGAGGCGAATGATCTTTGAGAACATGGGTTTACCGATTCGACAAGTGTTTCACCAATCGTTTTCCCAGCCCAATGATCGTCAGCACGGTTGGCCGCGCCAACGACTCGGGGAAAGCGCTGGCATCGCACACGTACAGGTTTTCGATTTCGGTTTGCAGGTTGGCGTCGAGCATTTCGCCAATGCGCACGGTGGCGCACGGATGTGTGCCGCGCATGGGCGTGACCAGCAACGTGTTCGGGTCGGCTCCGGCTTTGATCAGAATCTTGTTGGCGATCTCGGTGGCGTGCGCCAGCTTCTTTCGGTCGCTCTCAGTGATTGGTTTGCTGATGTCGCGCTCGGAAGCCACTCTGCCGGAGAGGTCGTCTTTCAATTTGATCATGATGCCAAGGGTGTGATTCCACCGAGTCCACGTTGCCAGCGCGGCGGGCCCTTTCAAACCCATGACGATCGGGTAATTGAGCCACGGGTCGATGAGTGTGCTGAGAAGATAGCCCACCTCGTCGTTGGCCCATTCGTAAGTCATTGGCGGTTCGTGGCCGTTGCCGCGCTCCCCGAATCGAGACGCGCCGTACACCATCACTGTCGTGTCCATCCCGATCCCCTCTCCGGCGCGCGCCAGCCCGGCGCGTTTGAGAATCATCGGCGTGCCAATGCCGCCAGCGGCCAACACCACGATCGGCGCTTCAAAACTCCAACGTTCGATTTTTGACTCGCGCCCTCACGCCGCGCACGTTCCGATTCTCCACGATTGCTTCTTCGACTCGCGCGTCGGTGATGAACTGGCAATTGCCGGTGGAGGCCGCCTCATCCACCCATTCGGCGGCGTTCCATTTTGCGCCGCACCGACAACCCAACATGCACTTCGCGCCGCAGTCGAAGCGAGCGGTTCGGGCCGGGCTCATGAATTTGGGCAGGGGAGTCCAATCGTAGCCGAGCGCGTGCGCGGACTCGGCGACCCGCGTGGAGGCTGATCCCCTCAGTTCGGGAGGCAGGGGCGCGATTCGCAATTCGTCAATCGTGTCGTCGATGAATCGATCCAGATCGAGTCTGTATTTTTCTTTGAGCCACGCCGGGGGCCGCGCCGAGCAGCCGCAGTACATGCTGGTTGCGCCTCCGGCCATGAGCGGGCGGATGAGGTTGAGACCTTCGCGGGTGAAGAGCAGGGCGCTGCGGTCGGCGTAGAGGAGCGCGCCGGGGTAGGTGCCGTAGAGAGGCGAACGCCGCCAGTCTTTGCCGCGCTCGAGCAGAAGCACGCGCTTGCCGGCGCGGGCGAGGCCGCGCGCCACCGTTGCGCCGCCGGGCCCCGAGCCGACGATGATGAAGTCTGCGTGAGCTGAGAAAACCATGGTTGATTGCAGATCGCAGATTACAGATTTAGACGTTCAATCTGCAATCTGAAATCTGCAATGGAGTATAGCACTCTGCGCCGCGATCCACATCCGCTTCACCGTTTATAATTGCCGCCTATGACTGTGAGCGATACATTCTTGATTCATCTCGCGCAGGCCATTGGCCTCGGGCTGGGCGCGAGCTTCCTGCTGTGGTTGTTTCGCGGCTACGCGCCCGTGCGCCGCGTGCGCCTCTCGGCGCTGTTGAGCGTGGCTATGGGCGGGCTGTATCTCGTCGTCAGTGGATCGGGCATCTACCGCGAAGAGACGATTGCCCGCGTTGTCGCCGCCATTGGAGTGATGCTGGCCGCCAACACCGTTCTGCATTTTGCTGTGGGATTACCTTCTGGTGCAGAGGCGGCATGTTGTCGTGCCGCGATTGCTGGTCGATCTGTTCAACGTCATCGTCATGTTCGCGGCGGCGTTGGCTGTGCTCAACATCGTCTTCGGCGTGCAGCTCGGCGCGTTCCTTGTCACCTCCACCGTTGTGTCCGCCGTGATCGGCCTTGCCCTGCAAGATATGCTGGGCAACGTGGTGGCCGGGCTCGCCCTGCAGATCGAGCGGCCCTTCTCGGTGGGCGATTGGGTGATGGTGAGCGATCAAGAAGGGCAAGTGACGCAGATGAACTGGCGCACCCTTACCGTGCGCACCCGCAATAATCATCACGTCATCGTGCCCAACAGCCGTATTGCCAAGCAGGAGATCATCTAATTTTTCGCGGCCCACGCCTCTGCAGCTCATTCACGCCACCGTGGGTATCGCCTACGGTCACCCACCGGGAGTGGCGAAGGAATCGTTGGCGCGCGCGGTGGCCGAAGCCGACGGCGTCCTTCGAAGCCCTCCGCCCGAAATTTTCGTCAAAGAGTTCGGCGAGTCTTCCATTCATTCCCCATCATGCCCACCTTTTTTCTTCGCTATCGTGGAGCGCTCCTCGCCCTCGTTGCCACCACTGCGTTGGCCACCACGGCCATATTCATCGGCTACCTCTATCAACACTACAACATCAAACCGCTCACGCTGGCTTTTTGGCGCGATCTATTTATGAGCGTCACACTGCTCATCGCCCTGCGATTCCTTCAGCCGATTGCGCTTCGCCTTCGCTTCCGCGATCTTCGATTCCTTTCCGCCTTCGGATTGATTCTGGCGGCGTTCAACGGGCTGTGGTCGTACAGCGTGCAATACAACGGGGCGGCCGTCGCCACCGTGCTGGCCTATAGTTCTCCGGCCTTCACCGTGCTCCTCGCCCGGCCCATCCTCGGCGAACGCTTCACCGCGCGCAAACTGATCGCCATTGTGCTCAGCCTTGCCGGGTGCGTGTTCGTGGCCGAAGCCTATTCGGTGGAACAGTGGCGTCTCAATCCCATCGGCATCGCCGTGGGGTTGGGCACGGGGGTGATGTATGCCGTTTATAATTTGGGCGGGCGATGGAGCGCCAAACGATTCGACAGCGCGTGGACAGTGACCGCCTTCGGGTTTCTGTTCGCCTCGTTCGCGCTTGGCCTCGCCATGCTTTTTATTCAAGGGCCATCCTCGGCGCTCAGTTTGGGAACGGCGTGGAGCGGCTGGCTCATTCTTGCCACGCTGGCCGTCGGCCCCACCATCGCCGGGTTTGGCCTCTACACGTTAAGCCTGCGATATTTGCAGGCCAGCGTGGCCGGGCTGATCGCCTCGTTCGAACCGGTGCTCACGGCGATTATGGCCGTCGTCGTTTTGGGCGAGTGGCTCAATGGATGGCAGATGTTCGGATCGGCGCTCATTCTGTTGGCAGTGATATTGGTGCAAAGTGGCGACGTTGAGCAGGGAGAGTGACGCCTCACGCTCCACGCCTCACGCCCCACGAATTTTCATGCAAGCCTTATTCAACCTCTGGCTCGAAAAGAATGACGAAGTGGTGCTGTCCACGTGGCGGGCGGCGCTGCTCCGAGCGGTGGCCGACACCGGATCGATCAGCGCGGCGGCGGAGCGAATGAAAGTGCAGTATCGCACCGCGTGGCAGAAGATCAACGAAATGGAAACGCGGCTCGGAGTGAAACTGGTGGAGACTCAAATCGGCGGCGTGCACGGCGGCGGCGCGCATCTCACCCCCGCCGCGCGCGATTACCTCGACAAGTTCGATCGCTTCAGCGCCGATGTCGAAACGGTTGTGCAAACCAAATTCCGCGAGACGTTTGGACGACAATGACTCTCGCTTCGCGCAAAACACCACCTGTAGAATCGTTGGGGCAGGGCTTACCCCCGCCCAGCCGAGGGCGACCGCACAATGGGCGACCGCAAGGGTTGCCACTACTTTTGCGCTTGTGTGCCCTCGCGCCGATTCTCCTCTCCGCCTGCGCCGCCTCCCCAACTCCAACTCCAACTCAAACCCTCACCATCTTCGCCGCCTCCTCGCTCCTCGGCGCATTCACCGAGATGGGCGACTCATTCGAGTCGGCGCACCCCGCAGTGTCCGTTGCCCTCAACTTCGATGGTTCACAAAGTTTGCGGGCGCAGATCGAGCAGGGCGCAATGGCCGATGTGTTCGCTTCGGCCAACGCAGAAGAAATCGAAGCCCTCGCCGCCCAATCATTGATCGCGACCAGCCAACCCTTCGCCGCCAACTCCCTCATCGTGATCCTCCCTTCCGCCAACACGGCGGGCATCCAATCGCTGGCCGACCTCGCCCGCCCCGGCCTCTTTCTCGTGCTCGCCGCCAACGATGTGCCGGTGGGCCGCTACTCGCGGCAGGCGCTCGAAAAACTCAACGCCCAATTCGGCGCGGACTATTCGACGCGTGTGCTGGCCAATCTTGTATCGGACGAAAGCAACGCCAAACAGATCGTCGCCAAAGTGCAGTTGGGCGAAGCCGATGCGGGGATCGTGTATGTGTCCGACTCCGTTGCCGCGCCCGATCTGCTCACCCTCGCCATCCCGCCCGAATACAACGTGACTGCCGAATATCCCATCGCCGCGCTCGCCAACGCTCCGCATCCGGAGCTCGCCGCCGAGTTTATCGCCTTCGTCCTTTCCGCCGATGGGCAATCGATTCTGGAAAAGTGGGGCTTCAGGCCGGTGAAGTGATTCACCGCGAAGACGCAAAGAGCGCGAAGAATTGGGTGTTGCCCTTTGCGCTCTTCACCCCTTTGCGGTTTCCTCTCGATTGAATTCCAGTCCATCCCCTCGCCGCCTTCATATACGTGGCCGCTCGCTGTGGGCATTCATCGTGCCGGGCAGTGTGCTGGTGAGTCTGCTGGCCGTGCCGCTGGCCGCGCTGTTGTGGCGCGCGCTCTCGCAAAATTTCGCCGCGCACATAATTACACACTCGGCCTTTGCCGCACTGCGCATCAGCCTCGTCACCAGCACACTGACCACCTTCTTCACCATCATCATCGGGACACCGTTAGCGTACGCCCTCGCCCGCTGGCCCTTTCGTGGCCGCCCCCTCATCGAGTTGATCATTGACCTGCCCATCGTTCTGCCGCCGGCCGTTGCCGGGCTGGCTCTGCTCATCGCTTTCGGGCGGCAGGGAGTCTTCGGCATGTGGCTCGGCGCATTCGGAATCACGCTCCCGTTCACGACCACTGCTGTCGTCATCGCCCAAACGTTTGTCGCCGCGCCGCTGTACGTTCGCACCGCGCGAGTCGGCTTCGCCGCAGTGGATGTTCAACTCGAAGAGTCGGCTTACGCCGAAGGCGCGACTCAGTGGCAGTTGTTTCGCCACGTCATGCTTCCGCTCACCGCCCGCTCGCTCCTCAGCGGCGCGATCCTGTGTTGGACGCGCGCGCTCGGCGAGTTCGGCGCGACGATTCTTTTTGCGGGCAACCTCGAAGGCCGCACGCAGACGATGCCCCTCGCCATCTATCTCGGCTTCGAGCGCGATCTCGGAGTGGCGCTCGCCCTTTCCACACTGCTCATCGCAACTTCGATTGTGTTGTTGGCCGTGTTACGCTGGCTCGATCATTCCACTCCCGATCAGTGACAAAGATCATTTGACGCCGCCACCCTTCTGCGTTTATACTGCCCGTTATGCTCGACAATCATAACGAGCCGCCCTTCACTCTTTCACAAAAGAACACATTTCCATGAAACGAACAATTCTTGTTTTCCTTGCATTGGCGTTGCTGTTTTCGACGTTCGCCATCGGCTCGGTCGCGGCGCAAGACGGCGGCACAACTTACACCGTGCAGGCCGGAGATAGCTTGTATCGAATCGCCGCAAAGTTCAACACGACGGTATCAGCCATTCAATCGGCCAACGGCCTCACCGGCTCGGCGATCCGCATCGGGCAAGTTCTGAAGATACCCGCCAGTGCCCCCGCCACTCCCACCGTGCCCAACACGCCCGCCGATCCGTCTACCCTGATTCTGGCGACCACCACTAGCACGGCGGACTCTGGTTTGTTGGCCGCCATCTTGCCATATTTCGAAGCGCGCGAGAATATCAAAATCAAAGTGATCGCGGTGGGCACCGGCCAAGCCCTCGCCATTGGCGCAAAGGGCGACGCCGACGTGGTGCTCGTGCACGCGCGATCGCAGGAAGACAAATTTGTTGCCGACGGCAACGGCATTGATCGGCGAGATGTAATGTACAATGATTTTGTGATCGTCGGCCCGCTCAACGATCCGGCGGGCATCGGCGGCCTGTCGTCGGCGAAGGATGCGTTCGCCAAAATTGCGGCGGCGGGTTCGCCGTTTGCCTCTCGCGGCGACAACTCCGGCACGAACACAAAAGAGACCAGCCTGTGGACGGCGGCGGGACTCAAACCCAAAAGCGGAGCGAACGGTTATGTGGCTCTCGGGCAAGGCATGGGTGAAACTCTGTTGTACTCGAATGAGACCGGCTCATACACCCTCGCCGATCGCGGCACGTGGCTGGCGTTATCGGCCAAACTGCCCAATCTCACCCTGCTGGTCGGCGGCGCGTCGGTCAAAAAGAATCCGGACCCGGCGCTCTTCAACCCCTACGGCGTCATTGCCGTGAACCCGGTCAAGTTTCCGAAGGTGAATTACCCCAAGGCTAAACTGTTCATCGAGTGGATCACCTCTCTTTCCATTCAGCGCCGAATCTACGAGTTTGGCCGAAGCCTGTACGGCGAGTCGCTGTTCTATCCTGTCGCCAAAACCCCGTGATGCTGTACTGCGCGACTGGGCAAAGGCAACCACGGCTTACACGGATTTCATTGATGAACTCACCTTGCGCACCCTCATCCCCAACCCTTCCCCCGAAGGGGGAAGGGAGTCCCCTCTCCCACAGGGAGAGGGTTAGGGTGAGGGACAATGGGTGTTCTTTGCATACTGCGTAAGGTGAGTGATGAAGGTGGAACGTTCGGTGTAATCTATGCAATCTGTGGTTCCTGCCCGCCTGAACTGCGTGCGCTCTGTCCTCAAAAGATGTTCGGCGATCTCCTTCCTATCATTCTTCTCTCCCTCTACGTTTCCGGCGCGGCGCTGATCATCGCCGCGATCATCGGCGTGCCGCTGGGCGCGGGCATGGCGCTCAAACCCCTGCCGGGCCAGCGCCTCGTCGATCTCATCATCTACACTGGCATGGGCCTGCCGCCGGTCGTCGTCGGCCTCGCCGTGTATCTTCTCCTCTCGCGCAGTGGGCCGATCGGTTTCCTCAATTGGCTGTTCACGCCATCGGCGATGATCACCGCGCAAGTGATCATCGCCCTGCCGTTGGTGATCGGGCTGACGAGTTCGGCAGTGCAGGCTGTTGACCCGGCCCTGCGATTGCAGGTGCGAGCGCTCGGCGCGACTCCAGCGCAAGTGATGCGCACGGTGCTGTGGGAAGCCAAAGCCGGAGTGACAGCGGCCATCGTCGCCGCCTTCGGCGGCATCATCTCCGAAGTGGGCGCGGTGATGCTGGTGGGCGGCAACATCGAAGGCAGCACTCGCGTGCTCACCACTGCCATCGTCCTCGAAACGCGGCAGGGCAACTTTGGCTTGGCGCTCGCGCTGGGCGTTGTTCTGCTGACATTTGCCTTCGCTTCTAATTTTGTTCTGTTGCGATTGCCGGGCCGCAGGTCGTGAGGGCGATTCGTGAATCGCCCCTTCTATCGACTCGCCAACGTCAAACAAATCTACAATGGGCGCGCCGTGCTCGATGTGGAAAACCTTGCCGTCGAGCGCGGCGAGATTCTCGCTATCGTTGGGCCGAGTGGGGCGGGGAAATCGACTCTGTTGCGACTGCTCAACTTTTTGGAAACTCCCACCGAAGGCGAGATCGTTTTCGACGGGACTCCGATTCCGCGCGACCCGCCGCTCGATCTGATTCGGCGGGCGACCACCGTGTTCCAACGCCCGATGCTGCTCAATCGCTCGGTGCGCGATAATGTTTCCTTCGGGCTGAGTCTGCGGAACATCGCTCCCGATGGGCGAGTGGCCGATGTTTTGAATCGGGTGGGGCTGGCCGGGATGGAAACGGCGGCGGCGCGTGAATTGTCGGGTGGGGAGATGCAGAGGGTGGCGTTGGCGCGCGCCCTCGTCATCCGCCCCGATGCGTTGCTGCTCGACGAGCCGACGGCCAATCTCGATCCCTACAACGTCGGGCTGATCGAATCGATTGTGCGCGAGCAAAACGAATCGCAGGGCACGACGATTGTGATGGTGACGCACAACGTGTTTCAGGCGCGGCGATTGGCTCATCGCGTGGGCTTGCTGCTCAACGGAAACCTGATCGAGTTATCGCCGACGGCAGAATTTTTCGATTCGCCCCGCGACCCGCGCGCGGCGGTATTCGCGCGCGGCGAGATGGCTTATTAATCCTCACCCTGATCGCTATGACTCTCGACTCTTTCATTCGCGCCATGCCCAAAGTGGAACTGCACGTGCATCTCGAAGGCTCGATCCGCCCGGAGACGTTGCTCACCCTGTCGCGGCGGCACAACGCGCGGTTGCCCGCCGACTCGGTGGAGGGCTTGCGGCAGTGGTACACCTTCACCGACTTCCCGCACTTCGTCGAAGTTTATGTGGCGATGTCGCGCTGCCTCAAAACGGCGGACGACATCGAATGGATCACGCGCGAGTTTTTGGTTGGGCAGGCCGAACAGAATATCATTCACAGCGAAGCGACGTACACCGCCTACACCCTCTGGCAACTGCATCGCCTCCCGTTCGAGGATCAATTGGCGGCGATCAATCGCGCGCGCGAATGGGCAAAGGAAACGCTTGGCGTCACGATGACGCTGACGATTGACATTGCCCGCGAGGTGCGGCCGGAAGATGGAATGATCACGGCGGAGTGGGCCATCAGCGGGTTGGGCCGCGGCGTGACCGGCTTCGGGTTGGGCGGCAACGAAGTGGGCAACCCGCCGGAGAAACACGCGAAGGCTTTCGAGCGGGCGCGGGCGGCGGGGCTGGCGAGCGTGCCGCACGCGGGCGAGACGGTGGGGCCGGAGAGTGTGTGGGGCGCTCTGCGTTCGCTCAAGGCCGTGCGCCTCGGCCACGGCGTGCGAAGCATCGAGGATCTGGCGCTGATCGACGAATTGCGCGCGCGGCAGATTCCGCTCGAAGTGTGCCCCACGAGCAACGTCCGTCTCAAAGTGGCGCCGGCACTCGCGGAACACCCCTTGCCCAAACTGATCGACTCCGGCGTGTGCGTGACGATCAACTCCGACGATCCGCCGATGTTCAACACCACACTCACCGATGAGTGGCTGCAACTTGCGCGGACATTCGGCTGGGGATTGGATATGATTTATGCGTTGTCGCGCAATGCGGTGAAAGCGGCGTTGTTGAACGGCGAGGAAAAAGCGGCGCTGGAGAGGCGGTTCGATGAGGAGTGGCGGAGGGCGAAGCTGGAGAATCAGTGAAGGCGCAATAAAGGACTCCGGAATGAGAAACATCGTTGCAGTCAGCGTGTTGGTGATCTCAATTCTGCTCATCGCCGGGATCGTGTTTTGGATTGCTCTGACTCTCGGCGACAACCCTGCCACTGCTCAACCGCCAACCGCTGCCGCAACCCCCACGCTTCCGCCGCCGCGTGTGAACGCTGGCATTCCCACCTCGTCGTCCGCCGCATTGCCCACCGCCGTTTCACTGCCGCCCACTGCCGTTCCCTCAACCTTCACCGCCGCGCCGCCGCCGACAACTCTGCCCACTGCAACGCCCGCGCCCACCGCCGCGCCCGGCCCCGATTGGCTGCAATACCTCAACCTCTTCCGCGCCGAAGCCGGCCTGCCCCCGGTGATCGAGAATCCAAATTGGTCAGCCGACAGTGTTCTGCACAGCCGCTACATGGTTTATACCGGCCAACTCGGTCACATCGAGGAGCCCAACAGCGAATACTTCACGGCGGGCGGCAACGAAGCGGCCATCAACGGCAACATCGCGGCGACGGTGAGCGGAATGCTGCCGAACCGATGGGCGTTCAATTATTGGATGTCGGCGGCATTCCACGCCGTGCCGATGATCGATCCGGAATTGGGATCGGTGGGATTTGGCGAGTATCGCGACGATGCCGGGATCGAATCGGTGACGGCGACACTGGACATCAAACGAGGACTCGGCGCACTGCCGCCGTCGATTCGTTTCCCGATCATGTTTCCGAAGGAAGGCGGGCGAACGTGGGTGCTCCGTTACTCACTGCCGGAGTTTCCCTTTGTGCTCACCACGTGCCCGGGCTTTCAACAACCGAGCGGCCCGCCCGTCATTTTGCAGATCGGCAGTGGTGATCAGATTCCGCGCGTGACGGGGACGGCCTTCATGGATAGTGGCAAGTTGTTGCCGCACTGCGCCTTCGACGAAACCAATTACTTCAACCCGGATTCTCGATTGCAAAGATCGGGCCGGAGCATTTTGGATGCGCGCGACGCGATTGTGATTCTTCCGCAGTCGCCGCTGGAGTTGGGGAAGACTTACACGGTGCGGGTGGATGTGAACGGCGCATCGCACAAGTGGAGTTTCGAGACGGTGCGCGATGCCCCGCAATAGAAGCCTTATTCTCCCTCCACCAATTTTCTGATTCTTTCTCCGGTTTCCCGCCACTGAATGGGCGAGAGGCCCAACTTCCTTCGCAGGGCTTCCGCTTCCATTCCGCTTTTGTGATCGCGCACGGCGCATGTCCAACGCATGGCGTCGAACGATACGCTCTTCTCCAATCCGGCGCGCGTCCCAACTTCGCCGAGCGACATTTCGAGTTTGCGCACCGACCACGGGAAGACGATTTCTTTGGGCGCGTGGTCGGCGAGATAGTCGCGGTAAATCTCAACCCATTGCGGCGTGAGTTTGAGTCGGCGCTCTTTGGGCCAGTCTTTCTTTTCGGGATAGCGGACGAAGAGAAAAGGGTCGGCGGGGTTGGAGATGTCGATGTGTTCGCGCTTGAGGTTGGCGACCTCAACCTTTTTCATTCCGGTGTCGAGCAGCAGTGTGAATAGCGTCAGCGGTCGGATGTCGGGTTTTTCGCTGTGGCGCAGAATCTCTCCGGCGGCGAGGCATTTCTCCACTTCGTCGTCGGTGAGAATTTCGGGCAGGGGGCTGCGCACCGAGAGCTGAAGAACGGCTTCGGAGGGATCGGCGCGGAGCTGCGCGAGCGGTGTGGCCCAGCGGAAGAAGGCTTTGAGTGAGGTGACGCGGCGGCCATAGGTTTTATCGGAGCAAGGTTTGCCGCGTTCGTTGCGCATCCAATCGAGGAAACGGTTGAGGCTGGCGGTGGTGATGGTGTTGAGGGGCGTGGCCGGGTCGAGGTGTTCGAGCAAAATGTTCACGTCGCACTTGAAGGCGGTGAGGGTGTGGAACGACGTGTCCTTTTGGCGGAGATGGTCGAGCCACAATTCAACGGCGGCGCCCAGCGGAGTGGAGGGGTCGAGATGGGGTGGCCGGTTCGGCGGCGCAGAGGCCGGAGTGGGCGCGGAGGGAGGGTTATCGAAGAGGGAAGGTTGTTCGGGGGACACGGCCAGTTTCGCTACCCCAAAAGGTGAACGTGCTCCTGCAATTGCCGCTGGTTGATTTTCGTGAATTTATCTTTGATGATCTCGTCCATCTCTTCTGGGCTGAGACGGTACGAGAGAATCTCCAGCGCGTCTTCGGGCGATTGGCCGTAGGCCAGTTTCTTTTTGCCGTTCTTCATTTCGAAGAGGTACATGAAGTGAGGATTGGAGAAGCTGCTCATAGATGGAGATTAGAGATTGGAGATTGGCGATCGCTGGCTAGGCTTTGGCCAGCGCGTCGGTGTAAACGGCGCGGCGCTGCTGGATGAGGCCGGGCAGGTCTTTGTTGATCTCGGCGTCGAACTTTCCGGCGAGGAGTTCGCGGTAGAACTGATAATCAACGCCGATCACTTTTTCGTCGTCGGGGAAGCGGTGATAATTTTCTTTGGTCATGCGGCTCTTGCCTTCGGCGATGAGTTGATGGCCGAGCGCGGAGCCGGGGTAGGGGGCGTAAAACGAAATGGAGGGCAGGATGCGTTTGGTGTATTTCACCATGCGCATCGTTTTGATCGCGTCTTCGCGAGTCTCGCCGGGGATGCCGAGCATGATGTTGCTCCAGAACATGGGCGGCTTCTTGCCCTGCTTTTCCATTTCGTCGCCGATGCGGGTGAGCAGATCGATAGTGAAGTAGTTGTCCTCTTCGGTGCACTCTTTGTTGATGATGCGCAGGACGCGGTCACTGCCCGACTCGAATCCGATGGACACCGTGTTCCAATGGGTTTCTTTGATCAGCGCCTCGAACAGTTCGGGCCACTGGCGCACGGTGTCGGCGCGGCCGGCGGCCCAATAGGGCCACAACTTTCGCGCCTTGCGCGGATACTTCTCCACCCATTCTTGCAGCCACGATGGATTCTGAAAGAACATCGAGTCGTGAATGACGACCGAGCCGACGCCGTATTTTTTGTCGAGGAAGTTCAGTTCGTCGATCACCGCCTCGACCGGGCGGCGGCCCATATTGGGGATGTACGAGTTTTCGTTGCAGAACACGCACTGCCACGGGCACACCCGGCTGGTGATGATGGTGGCGACGGGTCCGGGTCCCCAGCCGCATTCGGGTTCGAGCGGCCAATTGAACTTGCGAGCGAGTTTCCACGAATTGGGTTTGGGCCACAGGGTGCGGTCAATCATCGGCCACTCGGCCATGCTCTTCGCGCCCTGCCCAAGAATCATGCGCGGGAACGAGGCCGGGTCGCGCACGAGATCGACGATGACATTCTCGCCGGGGCCTTGGCAAATTTTGTCGAACTCGGCGATGGCTTCCATTTCGTCGGGGGCCACGGTGGCGTGCATGCCGCCGGCGAGAATGAGTCCGTTGGGATTGACTTCTTTGAAAATTTTCGCCGAGCGATAGGCTGATGGAAACGTGTAACTGCGCACGTTCATGATCAGTATGTCGTAAGCGGCGATGATTCGTTTCACCTCATCCCACGTTTTGCAGGCGCGAGTGGAGGCGAGATCGGTGAGCAGATCGTTTTGATGGAGGAGGGTGCGCAGGAGTCCGAGCCCGTGATCCTGCCATTGCTCATGCGGCCCGGAAGGGTTGACGAGGTCGCCCAAGTCGCCGAGGTCGAGCCAAAGCCGTTTCGGCCCGCCGTTGGAGGATGGTTTCGACCACAAGTTTTTTAGCATGAGTTTTCCGTCTTGATCACAGAGGCTGCCGCCCGGCGAACCCGGCATCGAGTTCGTGCCAGTGGGCCACGCTCGCTTCGCCGAGCCGCCAGCACAAGTATACAACGCGCCCCTCGCGCTCGGCGGGGAAATCGATCAGCCCGGCGCCGATGTCTTTGATCTCGATGCCCAAACCCGTAATGGTTTGGACGTTGCGTTGAATGATCTCGAAGTGGGGGAGGACGGCTCCGGCCTTTTTGCCGCCGCCGTTGCCCATGGCCTTTTCCAGCACCGGCCACAGGTCGGGTTCGGCTTCCACAATTTTCTTGCGGGCCTCCACCATTTCCATGAGCATGGGGCGGAGGGTGGGCAGCAGCGCGTTGGCTTCGTCGAGGGTGAAGAGGCGACGGGCCATAATAAAGAAAAGGGGCGACCGGCTGGCCGCCCCCGATGAGGCTAGTGCCCGCAGGCGCAGCCGCCGCCCGAGGAGGCCGGAGCGGCGCCGCCCGAGGTGCGGAACGAGTGGCCGCATCCGCAGGTGGAAACGGCGTTCGGGTTGTCGATCCGGAATCCGCCGCCCATGATGTTATCCACGTAATCGATCGTCGCGCCGCCGAGATACATCATCGACGTGGGGTCGATCACCACTTTGACTCCGTCTTGCTCGATCACCGTGTCGAATTCGCGCGGCTGGCCTTCGAGAGCCATGCCGTATTGCATGCCGGAACATCCGCCGCCAGAGACAAACACGCGCAGGCTGTGGTTGGGCGCGTTGCGTTCGGCGAGAATGGAGCGAACTTTGGCCGCCGCGCCGTTGGTGAGGGTGACGGTGGGCGTTTCGACTTCGTCAGAAATGAAAGTTAGATTATCAGCAGGCGCTGTCATGCGAGTCTCCTGTGTTGATTGTGCGCGTCAGATTGTAACAGCAGTTTCAAGCTGCGTCAATAATTACGATGATCGTCTTGCAAATCAGCGGGTTTCAACGGCAACCTCTTTCACCATGTACGCGCAAGAATTGTCGCCGTCGGGCATGTGGCACACGCGCTGGAGGGTGATGCCCATGAGCGAGGTGAGCAGAATCAAATCCATCGAACACAGTTCGGGATTCTTCCCGGCCAGCGCCTCGAAAGGGCAGTTGCGAGTCTGAACGAAGAATCCATCGGGCCGCCGTTCCCAGTGAGCCACATATCCTTTTTCGTTCAGAAAGTTAATGGCGCGGTCGAGCCTTTGCTCAATCGGCTCATCGGGAGAGGGGCGGGGGGCATCGGCCAATAAACGGTGGACGACTCCCTCGAAGATCACGTTCACTTCGCGAGTGTCGAGTCTCGACTTCACTTCGTCGAGGAGCACTTGCGCGAGTCCGTCGTAATTGCGCGGAAAGAGCTCTTCGGCTTTGGGCGTGAGAGAGAAGATGTGCTGAGGCCTGCCCGAACTCGAGCGATGCCGCACGGCAGGCTCGCTCACCAATCCCTCCGAACGCAGAACGTCGAGATGATGGCGCACCGTCACCGTCGTGATGCCGAGCTCTTTGCTCAACTCATCCACAGAGGCGTTCCCGCGCTGTTTGAGGACGTTGATGATCTCTTGCCGCTTGTGTTGCATGATTCGATTGTAGATACCGCGAGGCAATTTGTCAAACGCAAATCAGCAAAACCTTGACAATCATGATCTCCCTCCAATATAATCGCACCAAATTTGTGAAATCCGTCATAAAACTCGCGCTCGTTCGCGATAGAGTAAAATGTCTGCAATGAAATTTCAGAATTATATCGGCGGCAAATGGGTTGATGGCGCGAGCGGCGCGATCTATCACAGCGTGAATCCGGCCAACGAAGAGATCGTTGGCGAAGTTGCTCAAGCCGAAGTGGCCGATGTGGACTCCGCAGTGGAGGCCGCCTCCGCCGCATTCCATTCGTGGCGGCTCACCCCCGCTCCGCGTCGCGGCGAGATTCTCTACCGCGCCGGCCAAGTCCTTAAGGATCGAAAAGAAGAACTGGCCCAATTGCTCACGCGCGAGATGGGCAAAGTGATTGCCGAGGCCCGAGGCGATGCGCAGGAAGCCATCGACATGGCCTTTTACATGGGCGGCGAGGGGCGCCGACTGCTCGGATACACCGCGCCGGTGGAGATGCCAAACAAGTTTGGCATGGCCGTGCGCGAACCCATCGGCGTGTGCGCCATCATCACTCCGTGGAATTTTCCCATCGCTGTCCCTTCATGGAAAATCTTCCCCGCGCTCGTCGCCGGGAACACCATCGTCTACAAGCCCTCGCCCGAAACCCCCATCCTCGGTATCGAGTTCGTGCGCGTGTTCGAGGATGCGGGATTGCCGCCGGGCGTGATCAACGTGATCACTGCGCCGAGCGTCGAGGTGGGGCAGGCGCTCGTTCGCCATCCGAAAGTCCGAGTCATTTCGTTCACTGGCTCCACCAAAACGGGCACGGCCATCGCCGCCGAAGCCGGAAAGTTCGGCAAGAAAGTTGCGCTGGAGATGGGCGGCAAGAACGCCATCACCGTGCTCGACGATGCGAACTTCGATCTGGCAGTGGAGGCGATCTTGTGGTCGGCCTTTGGCACAACGGGCCAGCGGTGCACGGCCTGTTCGCGGCTCATCGTGCAGAAGGGCATCGCGCCCAAACTGAAAGAAGCATTGACCGAGCGCACTCGCGTCCTGCGATTGGGCGACGGTTTGTTGCCCTCCACTGACGTGGGCCCGTTGATCAACCGCCCCGCGCTCGACAAGGTTCACAAGTATGCGGGCATCGGGCAAGCCGAAGGCGCGAGACTGTTGATCGGCGGTAAAATTCACTCGGCCACCGGCAGAGGATTCTTTTACGAGCCGACACTCTTCGACAACGTGACGGCAAACATGCGAATCGCGCAGGAGGAAATCTTCGGGCCAATGCTGTCCATTATCGAGGTGGCCTCGCTCGAAGAGGCGGTCGAGGTCAATAACAACTGCAACTACGGCTTGTCGTCGTCTATCTTCACCGAGAATGTGAATGCCGCCTTCCGCGCCATGCGCGATCTCTCGACCGGCATCGTGTACATCAATCACGGCACGACCGGCGCGGAAATACAGTTTCCGTTCGGCGGTACGCGCGGCACGGGCAATGGACACCGCGATGCCGGGCAGGCCGGGCTGGAGGTGTTCACCGAGTGGAAATCGATTTATGTGGATTATTCGGGCCGCTTGCAGCGAGCGCAGATTGACACAGACGCGATTCTGGGAAACGCTAATTAAGGGTTGAAGGCTTTCGGGATTGGCATGAGCACAGCCACTGCTTCCACTGAAGTGACATCGGTTGATGCGCCGCGCAAGATGACTTACGCAGAATATCGCGCCATGCCTGACGACGGGAAGCGATACGAATTGGTAAAGGGGGCGCTGAGAGAAATGCCGTCACCTTCGGTTCTGCATCAGCGAACGCTTGGCAAGCTGTTTCTGAAATTGCATGGCTTCACCGCCGAACGAAAACTGGGAGAGGTGTTCGTTGCTCCTCTGGATGTTCACCTTGCCGATGATTTGAGTTACCAGCCCGATATTCTGTTTGTGTCGGCTGGCGGCAAGGCCAAAGTGACCGAGAAGGACATCGATGGCGCTCCCGATCTGGTCGTCGAGATCGTTTCGCCGAGTTCGAGCAAGACGGATCGCAAGGAGAAGTTGGAGAATTACGCGGCGTTCGGTGTGAAGGAATATTGGCTGGTTTATCCCGACTCGACGTTGATCGAAGTGTACGGCTTGAGAGAAGGCAAATACCAACTTGCCGGGCGGTACTTCGAGGGTGAAACCCTGCGCTCCGAAGTGCTCGCCGGGTTGGAATTCTCTACCGAGCCGCTGTTCGAGTAGTGGCCGAGTTGTATTGGGATGGCGCGTACGAAATCGCTCTGCGATTGAACAAGACTCATCCCGGCATGGATCTGGCCGAAGTTTCATTGCAGAAGATATTCGAGTGGACGCTGGCGCTGTCCGACTTCGCCGACGACCCCGCTCTGGCAAACGACGAAATTCTTTCCGCTATTCTTCAGGAATGGTTTGAGGAGACCCACCCGTTATGACCGATCCGAATCCGGTTCAAGATCTAAATTATCAAGTGCCCCCCGAGATGCAGTCGAATGTGATCGTCACGTCCATCGACAAGATTTACAACTGGGGCCGGCGCAACGCCATCTGGCCGATGATGTTCGGCCTGGCGTGCTGTGGCATTGAAATGATCTGCACGGCGGCTAGCCGCTACGACCTGGCCCGCTTCGGCATGGAAGTAATGCGCCCCAGCCCACGCCAGTCGGACCTAATGATCGTCTCCGGCACGGTGACGAAGAAGATGTTGCCGGTGATCGTCCGCCTGTACAACCAGATGCCGGAACCCAAATACGTGATGGCGATGGGCGCGTGCGCATGCGGCGGCGGCCCGTTCAAAGAAGGCTACAACGTGGTGTCGGGCGTGGATAAGTTCGTTCCGGTGGATGTGTACGTGCCGGGCTGTCCGCCCACTCCGCAGGCCCTGCTCAATGGCCTCATCAAGTTGCAGGAAAAGATCGACGGCCAATCCTTCCTCACCTCGCCGTGGTATCAAAAAGGATCGAGCGAGCCGATCCCTCTGCCCATCCTCGGCCCCGATCTCATCGACCCTCGCCAAAACGCGATCTTCCATCAGCTGGCGCAGAAGCAGAATGAGCCGGTTGCGAACGCCTGAAAGGGATAGTAAATGACTGACGCTGCTCCTACCGCAGAAGCCTCTGCGACCACCCTCGACGCGCGCTTCCCCGGCGCGGTCACGCCCGACACTCGCGCCGGATACTCCGGCTACCTCGTCGCCCCCGACAAACTGATCGAAGTGGCGACCGCCGTGCGCGACGAAATGGGTTACGACTATCTTTCGTCGGTGACCGGCGTGGATTACCTCGCCGATGGAAAACTTGAAGCGGTGTATCACTTCTATAAGACATCGGGCGGCACGGCGCTCACGCTCAAGGCGCAGACTCCGCGCGACAACCCGGTGATACCGTCACTCGTCCCGCTCTACCCCGGCGCCGATTTTCAGGAGCGCGAAGCGTACGACATGTATGGCATTCGCTTCGCCGGGCATCCCAACCTCAAACGTATTTTGATGTGGGAAGGATTCGGCGGATGGCCTCTGCGAAAAGATTGGAAAGAAGCGTATTACGAGCAGGACACCAAACCGTTTGACTCTCGTTGGCCCGGCGGCCACTTCCGCCGCTCCGAAGAAAAGAGTCCCTTTGGGCACAACGTTTCCTTCGCCGACGGCTTCACGCCCGAAGGTTGGGTGAGCGAAGCGGAGGCGGCGCAATATCCAGACATCAGCGAATTGCAGACGGGCAATGGGCGCGGCTTGCACACCGATAAGATTGTCGTCAATCTCGGCCCGCAGCACCCCAGCACGCACGGCGTGTTCCGAATGGTGGTCACGCTCGACGGGGAAACGATCGTCGATCTGCATCCGGTAATGGGCTATCTCCATCGCAATCACGAAAAGATCGGCGAGCGCAACACGTGGCTGCAAAACATGCCTTTCACCGACCGGCTCGATTATCTTTCGTCGATGTCCAACAATCTCGGTTATGCGTTGGCGGTTGAGAAACTGCAAAAAGTGAAAGTGCCGGAGCGGGCCGAATACATTCGCGTGCTCATGGCCGAGCTCACTCGTATCTGCAATCACATGTGGGCTGTCGGCTTTTTGCTCAACGATCTCGGCGCGTTCTTCACTCCGGCGCTGTATGCCATTCGCGAGCGCGAATTGATTCTGGATTTCTTCGAGGCCACCGCCGGGTCGCGGATGATGTGCAACTACATGCGCTTCGGCGGCGTGGCCCGCGACATTCCGGAAAAGATGCGCGACGAGAACACGATGGACTTCGTGAACGACATGGTGTTCAACCGCCTGCCGAAGGCCATTGACGATCTCGACGAGTATCTCACCGAAAACGAAATCATCCGTTCGCGCTGCATCGGCGTGGGCGTTCTGCCGCCGGAGCAGGCCATTGCCTACAGCGCCTGCGGCCCGCTGCTCCGCGCCTCCAACGTTCCTTACGACATTCGCCGCGCCGAGCCGTACAGCATTTATGACCGCTTCGATTTCAAGGTTTGCACGCGGCCCAACGGCGACATTTATGATCGCTACCTCATCCGCATGGACGAGATGCGCGAGAGCGTGAAAATTTGCCAGCAAGTTTTGCGCGATATGCCGATCGGCGGCGAGATCATGGCCGGGAAACCGGCATACAACGTCCGCGTCCCGGCGGGTGAGGCCTATGGGCGGGTGGACGGCCCGAAGGGCGAACTCGGTTACTACATCGTATCCACCGGCAAAGCCAACGCCTATCGTTATCACGTTCGCGCGCCGTCGTTCATCAACCTCACCGTGCTGGGCGAGCTGTGCAAGGGCGCGAAGGTGGCCGATGTGGTGGTCATTCTCGGAAGCATCGACATTGTGTTGGGCGAGACGGATCGATAGTTGGAGTTGAGAGTTTGAGTTGGGTGACGCCACAAACTCCGACTCAAACTCAATCTGGAGGACAGATGTACGGTCTTGGAATGATCAAAGGGTTTTGGGTAACCCTCAAACATTTTGTGAACAGCTATACCGAAGATGTGCAGTGGCTTGGCCGCAACTACATCGATCCGGAGAAACTGCGGCTTCGCCAGTCGTCGAAGGGTAAGGGACTCTTCACTATTCAATACCCGAACGAAAAGCTGGAAGTGCCGGAGCGATTCCGCTACATCCCGTTTCTGATCTACGAAGAGAAGGATGGCAAGCAGGAAGACCGATGCACCTCGTGCGGCATCTGCGCCAAAGTGTGCCCGCCGCAGTGCATTTGGATTGTGCGCACCGACGACCCGGTGACGAAGCGCCCCGTTCCCGCGCCGAAAGAGTTTTACATTGACACCGACATTTGCATGAACTGCGGCTACTGCGCCGAGTTCTGCCCGTTCGACGCGATCAAGATGGATCATAATTACGAGTTAGCCTCGTATGATCGCACGTCGGCGCACGTGTACGACAAAGCCAAGTTGTCGAAGCCGTTGAGTTACTACGCGAGCATCCGCCCCACCGATTACGAGGCCGAGGAGAAGGCTCGCGCCGAAGAAGAAGCAAAGAAGGCGGCCAAGAAAGCGGCCGCGGCCAAGAAGGAATAGCGAGCCAAGGGCGAGCGCAGGCTCGCCCTTATGTGTTTACCGCAGAGAGCGCGAAGGGCGCAGAGATGTTCCGAAGTCTCTCTGCAAATTCGGCGCACTCTGCCGCAGGAAAACGCAAACGTAATGATAACCAAAGAAGCGGTTCTACGGGCTCTCGGCAAAGTGAACGAGCCGGAACTTCACCGCGACCTCGTGACGCTGAATATGATTCGCGACCTGGAGATCAACGGCGGCGCGGTCAGTTTTACGGTGATGCTGACCACTCCGGCCTGCCCGCTCAAAAATGTGATGGAGCGCGATTGCCGCAATGAAGTGATGAAAGTTCCGGGTGTGGAGTCGGTCTCCATCAAATGGGGCTCCAACGTGCCGGCCGACAATCGCATCCTTGGCCAATTGTCGCTGAAGGTGAAGAACACCATCGCCGTTGCTTCAGGCAAAGGCGGCGTGGGCAAATCCACGGTGGCGGTGAACGTGGCGGTGGCGCTGGCGCAAATGGGCGCGTCGGTCGGGCTGATGGACGCCGACATCTACGGCCCGAATGCGAACATCATGCTCGGCGCGCGGCGGATGCCGCCGCCCACCAACGTGAACGGCGAACCGAAGATGGTTCCGGCGCAAGCGCACGGCGTGAAACTCATGTCTATGGGCTTCCTCGTCAAACCCGATCAGGCGTTGGTGTGGCGCGGCCCCATGCTGCATTCGGCCATCCGCCAATTCTTGAGCGATGTGGAATGGGGCGACCTCGACTATCTGATCGTCGATCTGCCGCCGGGCACGGGCGACGTGCAGCTCTCACTCACGCAATCGGTGCCGCTCACCGGCGGAGTGATTGTCACCCTGCCGCAGGAAGTGTCGCAGGCCGATGCGCTGCGCGGCATCACCATGTTCAAGCAGCTCGATGTGCCGATGTTAGGTGTGATCGAAAACATGAGTTACCTGCCCATGCCCGATGGGACGATGATGGATTTGTTCGGGCGCGGCGGCGGCAAGACGTTGGCCGAGCAGGCCGGCGTTCCGTTTATCGGCGAAGTGCCCATCGACCCGAAGGTGCGCGTGGGCGGCGACTCCGGCGTGCCCATCGTCGTCTCGAATCCAGACTCCCCGGCGGCGCAGGCCTTCATCGCCGTTGCCAAAGAAGTGGCGGCCAAGGTCAGTGTGCTCACCCTCAGCCGTGAGCAAAGCAATCTGATTCAGATTCAGATGATTGATTGAAGAGGCAAGTAGCAGGGGGCAGGTAGCAGGTTCGCTTGCCACATGTTACTTGCCCCTTGCTGCCTGCCACCTGCTATATGATCATGACCCCTGTTGCCGAGTCCGACACGCTCATTGTGGGCGTGCGTTTTTCCCGCATTGGCAAACTGTATCATTTCGACGCCTCGAGTTTCGCGGGTGTGAAACCGGGCGACCGCGTGATCGTGGAAACCAAACGCGGCGCGCAGATGGGCGAAGTGGTGAAGTTCGTCGAGTCGGCCTCCCTGCCCGATGGCGGCTTCCGGCACATTCAGCGCGTCGCCAACCCGCGCGATCTGTTGATGGCCCAGCAGTGGCAATCGAAAGAACTCGCGGCGATGATCCACTGCCGCGCCCGCGCCGCCGAACTGCGGTTGGCGAGTCTCAAAATCGTCCGCGCCGAATACAGCTACGACGGATCGCGGCTCACCTTCTTTTACAACGCCGACACCGACGACAACGGCAAAGGCGACGCGCGAGTGGACACGAAAAGTTTGCAGAGCGATATGGCCTCTGCCTTCGCGCCCGCTCATGTTGAACTGCACCAAATCGGCCCGCGCGATGTGGCGAAACTGCTTGGCGGCCCCGGCGCGTGCGGCATCGAAGAACGGTGCTGTTCCAAGTTCCTCACCGAGTTCAGCCCGGTGTCGATCAAAATGGCAAAGGAGCAAGGCATCTCACTCAACCCGGAAGAGATCACCGGGATGTGCGGGCGCCTGCGCTGCTGCCTCGTGTATGAATATGAGCAATATGCCGAAGCGCGCAAGACTCTGCCCAAAATAAAGAAGCGCGTGGGCACGCCGAGAGGCGAAGGCAAAGTGATCGATCTCAACCCGCTGAAGCAAACGGTGATTGTGGCGGTGGAAGATGGCCGCTTCGAATTTTCCAAAGATGAGCTGACGCCGCTCGACGAATTGCAGGCCCTCGCCAAAAAAGCCAGCCAGCCGTGTTCGCGCCACGAAGGTGGCGGGTGCGATTGCGGCAAAGGGAAGAAGAAGTAATTCCCGTGGCGGACGCCCTCCAGCTCCAAACCCCGACACAAACTCAACCCGAGCCTCTCTCCCAACGGCGCATCCTCGCCTTTTGGTTTCCATTGGCGGCCAGTTGGCTGTTGATGACCACCGAGATGCCGTTCGTGAGCGCCGTCATGGCCCGCCTACCCGAAGCGCAAACGATGATCGCCGCGTTCGGAATCGTGGCCAGCATTTCCATCACCATCGAGAGTCCGGTGATCATGTTGTTGGCGACCGCCACCGCGCTGGCTTCGCACCGGCAGGCTTATCTCACCCTGCGCCGATTCACCATTCATCTCCTGTGGCTCGTCACCATCGTGCAGGGGTTGGTGGCTTTCACTCCGTGGCACGATGTGGTCGTGCGCGGATGGATGGGCATTCCTGCCGCAGTGGCCGACGCAGCTCAGCCCGGTTTGCAGATCATGCTGTTTTGGAGCGCGGCAATCGGTTGGCGGCGCTTCCGACAGGGGGTGATGATTCACTTCGGGCAGACGCGCCCGATCGGTGTTGGCACAGTGATCCGACTCATCGCCTCGGCGGGCACGGCCACTGCGCTCGGCGTGAGCATCGCCGCCGGTTGGCTGAATCTCAGCGGAGTGGCGCTCGGCGGCCTGGCGCTCTCGGCGGGCGTGCTCGCGGAGGCGGCTTACGCGCATTGGGCTTCCTCGCGCGTCGTCGCTCAAATCCCGAATCCGACTCCGCAATCTACGACTCTTTCGTATGGTGATCTTCTCAAATATCACACGCCCCTCGTCGCTGTGTCACTGCTCACACTGCTCGGCCAGCCATTGGTGGGCGCGGCGCTGGCCCGCGCAACCAACCCCGAACCGTCGCTGGCCGCGTGGCCGGTGGTGTACGGACTGATCAGCATCTTCCGCAGTGGATCATACGCATTGCCCGAAGCCGTCATCGCTCTCGAACGCGGCCCCGACACCCTGCCGCCACTGCGCCGCTTTTGCTACAACGTCGGCTGGGTCACATCGGGCGCGTTGCTCATCATCGGCCTCACGCCGCTGGCGGCGCTGTACATGAACGGGGTCATCGGCATCGCTCCGCATCTCACCGCCATTGCTTTGCCGGGCGTGCTGTTGGGCGCGGCCATGCCGTTCATCAGCTCGATGCAGAGTTACCAGCGTGGTGTGCTCATGGGCAAACGAGCCACCAATGCCGTGTATCAAGCCATGATGATCAATCTGCTTTCGTTGGCGGCGGCCCTCGCCGCCGGCGTGTGGCTGAAAACACCCGGTGTGCCGTTGGCGATCATCGCTCTCACCCTTTCGCTCGTGATCGAAAGCGCGTTTTTGGGCTGGCGGGCTCATCGGGTGGCGGCGTGAACTATCGGCGCGTCGTGTCTCTCGTGCCGAGCGTCACCGAGTCGCTGTGCGATCTCGGCCTCGGCCACCGGCTCGTCGGCGTCACCGATTTCTGCGTTCGCCCCGCTGAGCAACTCGCGCACCTGCCTCGACTCGGCGGCACAAAACAATTGCGCGTGGCCGACATCATCGCCCTCAACCCCGATCTCGTCATCACCAATAAAGAAGAGAACGTTCGCTCCGACATTGAATCATTGCAAGCGGCGGGACTGCCGGTGTGGGTCACCTTTCCGAAAACGGTGCGCGACGCGATTGATTTACTGTGGGACATTGTGCGCCGCTTCGACGTTCCGGCGCAGGGGCGTCGACTCGTGGCGCTGGAAAAAGTGTACGAGTGGGCGGCCGCCGCCGCGTCGAACACGATACCGACTCGAGTCTTCTGCCCCATTTGGCGCGGCGATGATTGGTGGATGACCGCCAGCGGCAACACGTATTTGAGCGATCTCATTTCGGTGTGCGGAGGCGCAAACGTGTTTGCCGCGCGTGAGCGGCGCTACCCCCTCGCCGCCGATCTTGATCCTGCACAGCTCGCCCGCCCCGACTCCGAGCGCGACACCCGTTACCCGCGCGTGACTGTGGAAGAGATACTCGCCTCGCGCCCCGAAGTCATCCTTTTGCCCAGCGAGCCGTTTGCCTTCACCGAAGCCGACGCCGAATTTTGGATGCAGTTCGCCGATCTTCCGGCGGCGCAAACCGGCCGCATCCATCTTGTCGATGGCTCGCTTCTCACCTGGCACGGCACTCGGTTGGCAAAGGCGTTGCAGGAAATCCCGGTGTTGTTGAGCGGCGGCTAACGGTGAATTACTTGCTGGCGCTTTCCACCACTGCAATCTCATCCGCCGTCAAGCTATACAACTCATAAACCAGCGCATCAATCTGTTTGTCCGTCGAATCAATCACCCTCTGCAAGCGCGTTTCTTCAGCGGAGTCTTTGGCCCCGGCTTTGCGCTTGTGCAACTCCAGCATTTGCTCCACAAGCGAAACCATCCGGTCATGCCGGGCTTTGTCCGCCGGATCATTGAAGTTGATGGGGCGGATGGGGAGTTGTTTTACCTTTGCCAATTTGACTTGAGCAAACACACGCCCAGTCTCTTGTGCCAAACTGTCATACAGCCATTTGAAGTATTTGGAATTCAACAACCCCAGAAAGTATTCAACGCGGTGTGCGGCGGCGGGCGCGACAAGTATTGCAATGATGCTTCGCCCGAACCATACGCCTTTGTAATCGATTGTCGAAATAATGCGGTCAGCAGTTTGTCTAAGAATAATCTTGGGGGCAGTTCCGTAAACTTCATTGTTGAGTCGCACAACCTCGCTTGCTCGGATGAAGTCTTTATAGTTCGGTCTACAAAACCGCTCCGTCGTATCTGCTATCCAATAACGGTCAATATCTGCTCCTTTCCAATACATTTGGTCGCGAGAATTTTTGCGCTTGCCTTCGTATAGAAGTCGGTCAGCTAAATCGCTCTTGCCTTTGTCTTGCATCCCTGAACCGACTCTTTGGTAGTTGATACCAGCATCTTTGCATTCCAACTCATCAAACTCGCCCAGTGCAACAACCGAGGCGTGATGGAATTTTCGTGTCACCACGAAATCCAAATCCGGGCTGTTTTGGAAATCACGTTGTTTTACTTGTTCGCCTAACCGCACACCCGTCAGCAAAGCCTCAGCTTTTTGGACGTTTGATGTTCGAGCAAGGTTTGCGATGCGAACTTGATTTTCGGCTTTGGGCAAACTACGCTGTGCGACGAAAATACAGGATGGAGCAACGACACCTTTGAAAACATCCTCGCCCAAGTCAATCAAAGAGGCGATTTGATTTTTCAAAAGCAACACGCGAACATCTTTTAATCGTCTTTGGCGCAAAATTGTATTCGGCACAATCAAAGCCGATAAACCGTTCGAGCAAAGTAAATGGATGGCTTTCTCAATGAACAACTTGAAGCTGTCAGTGTGATCTTGAGTGGTGTCTGGATACCGTGAGTGAAAGTAACTCAAATCTTTGTCGATATCGCCTCCCCAAGGCGGATTGCCAATCACGCAATCGAAGCCAGTGGAATCGCCCCTCACCCCTAACCCCTCTCCCCGTTGGGGAGAGGGGGATGTTGACTCCCTCTCCCGGAGGGAGAGGGGTGGGGTGAGGGCGAAGACCTGCGGGAATTCCGCCGCCCAATCGAACGGGTTCACTCGGCGCAGTTCCTCCGGGTCGGCCATCAACTGGCCGGAGAAGTAATCCGGCCCAATCAGGCTGTTGCCGCATTTGATGTTGTGGTCGAGGTTGGGCAAGGCGCGTTCCTGAAATAGCCGCAATTGCTGGCCCAACGATTCATCGCTCTCGCCCTCCAGCACCTTCAGCAACAAACTCAGTTTCGTCACCTCCACCGCCTGCCGGTCGATGTCTACCCCGAAGATATGCTCGGTGAGGATGCGCTTCTTCTCGGCGGTAGTCAAACGCCAAACACCGTTCACCAGCCTCAGCGGCTCATCCTTTTGGGGATTTGAACTTTGAAGTTTGGAGTTTTCCACATGCCACTTGTGGTAATAGTCCAGCAAAAACGTGAACGCGCCCAGCAAAAACGAGCCGGAGCCGCAGGCCGGGTCGAGCACGCGGAAGCCTTTGAGCTGCATGGGGCTTTTGCCTTCGATCTGCTTGCCCACCGTGTGCTTGACGATGTACTCCACGATGTAGGCGGGCGTGTAGTAGACGCCGCCCGCTTTCTTCACTTCCGGCTTTTCTTCCACTTTCGCCTGATGCGAAGCGGTGAGCCGAATCGTCTTGCCCAGAAACTGCTCGTAGATGTTGCCCAAAATCTCGGCGGGCAAAACGCTGAACTCGTACGGCGATTGTGGGTAATACAGCGCGGCCAGAATCGGGCGCAATGCTTTGTCGTCCACCGTCAACTTGGGCGTCACCGTGTCGCCTGTCTTCGAGAAGTCGAACAACCCGGAGTTGTATTTCGCGTCGGCTTTGCGGGAAAGTTTGAGCAGTTCGGCGTAGATTCCCTCACTCCCTTCCCCTCTCCCGGTGGAAGAGGGTGGGGTGAGGGCCAGCCGTTGCAGCTGGCCGTAGTCTTCGATGCCCCGGTCTTCGGCCATACGCAAAAAGATGAGGCGGTCAATGGTGCGCTGAACCGCGTCGTTCAATTCGTCAATGGTTAGGCGCGCGTTGCGGAGGGCGATGTTCTTCGCCAGCGCATCGCGCCAGCCCTCAATCTCTTTGAGAAACTCGGCGTCCACTTCCGATGTGCCGCGCTTGCCTTTGCTGGTTTGCGTGTATTGGTCGAACGAGCCGCCCCACACCGCATCTCGCGAAAACACCTCCCAAACCTCGCGCCAGCGGTCGGCGTATTCTTCGCACTGGAAATAGTTCACCCGCGCCACGCTCGGCTTGTCTTTCTCGGCAGGACGAATGCGGCAGTCGTACACCGCCAATTCTTCGAAGTCAGTGAGAATCGAGAGCGGGAGTTTGGCGCTCCACGCGTAGCGGCGCAGTTGGTAGGCCGGGGCGGCGGCGGTTTTCAGATCCACGCCGGGCTTTTTGGCTTCGGCGAAGAATTTGCGTTCGCGCCCGACGCGGAAAGCATAATCGGGCGCTTTCCGTTGGCCCTCGATGTCGAGCGAATCTTCGGCGACCACTTCGCGGTAATCGGGCGCGGCGTGTTGGCGGTTCTGCACGTCCCAGTTAAGCGCCATGAACAGCGGGTCAATGAACTCTTGGCGCGCGTGGGCTTCTTTGTAGGCTGGAGCAATGTATGTTGCCTTGTTGGCGCCGAAGTGCTTCACCAGTTTGGCGATCTCGTCTTTGGCTTGCTCGAAAGAATTTAGCATAGGTCAGCCTCACGGTTGCGCCGTAGTCGTTGCCAACGGGATGACGGTGATTTTGATGAACAGCACCGGCCCGAACGGCGAACCGTTGGGATCGCGCAGTTGCCAGCGGCCCGTGTATTCGCCGGGCACATCGGGCGCGATCATGTTCACTTGCAGTACGGCCTCACTTCCCGCTTTGGCCGGGAACAGTGCGTGTTCCCCCGCCGCGCTCATTTGATTGCCCTCAATGAATGCCAACCGATAGCTGCTGTTCCAATCGCACGAGCCGGTGTTCTTCACTGCCCAGCGCTTGTCGATGGTTGCGCCGGGCGCGAGTTGCGAAAAGTCGGGCACGGTGACATCGCTGAGGAAGGCGGCGTCGTTCACGCACGGCGTGGGTGTGGGCGCCGGAGCAATGGGGGTGGAGGGGAGCAGGGTGAAGCCCGGTTGAGGAGTGCGAGTGGCGATGACCACTGCGGCAGTGGGTGTGGGCCGAAGCGTGGGAGCGGAGGCGGTGAGATCGGGCGCAGAGGGGGAGGGGGCGGCGCAACCGACCAGAATCAAAATCAAAGCGAGGGGCAGGAGTCGGATCATCGATCCGAATTATATTGCAAAACAAAACGGGCTTGCGAAGGCAAGCCCGTCTCTGTCATTGTTGCTCGCTCTTCACGAGGCCGACCATGTGCCCTTCGGGATCGGCAAAGAGAGCAAAGGTGACTTGCCCCGGCACCTCGGTGGGCGGCATCAGCGTTTTGCCGCCGAGACTTTCTATCGCCTTGAGTGTGGCCGCCAAATCGTCCACTTCGACGTAAAAGGTGACGTGGCCGCTGCCTTCGGGGTCGGCGCCAATGCCGCCGCCGATGCCGCCCTTCTCGGCGTGAACGAGGCCGTAGTCCATCGGCGCGTCGTGAATCGTCCAGCCGAAGACTCCGGCGTAAAACTTTTGCAGTTTCTTGCCGTCTTTGCCGGTGACTTCCCAATGCACGACTGGCTTGCCCATAGTGAATCTCCTTTTCTGATATTAGGCGCTCTCATATGCCTGCTTGAGAATCTTGATGTTGATCTTGTCCATCTTGAGCATCGCCTCCATCACCCGGTTGGATTTCTCTGGGTTGGGGCCCTGCATCAACTCGCCCAAAGCGGTGGGAACGATCTGCCACGACACGCCGTATTTGTCTTTGAGCCAGCCGCACTGCTGCTTCTCGCCGCCTTCGGAGAGCTTCTCCCACAAGTGATCCACTTCTTCCTGCGACTCGCAGTTGACGACGAACGAGATGGCTTGCGAAAACGTGAATTGCGGGCCGCCGTTGAGCGCGATGAACTCTTGCCCGAAAAGTTGGGCGGTGACGATCATCACCGATCCTTCCGGGCCCGGCCCCGCCGCTCCGTAGCGGGTGACGTTTCCGATCTTTGAATCCTTGAACGTGGAGACGTAAAGATTCATCGCCTCTTCGGCTTTGTCGTCGAACCACAAGAACGGCGTAATCTTTTGCATGTCGTTCACTCCTACTTTGAGTCCCTACACTTCTTCGGTCTCAAGTTCCTCCTCGGCCTTCTTGGCTTCATGGGCCTCTTCGGGTTCAACGCGCGCGAGCGGCACGGGCGCACTGCCGTTGAGGCTTTGAGCGCGGATGGCCAGTTCGATCTCGTCGGCGAGATTGGGGTTGTCTTTGAGATATTGTTTGGCGTTCTCACGCCCCTGCCCAAGCCGCGTGTCGTTGTAGGCGAAGAACGCGCCGCGTTTGGTGATAATCTCCAGCGCCACGCCCATATCCACCAGCTCGCCCACTTTGCTGATGCCTTCGTTGTACATGATGTCGAACTCGGCTTCGCGGAACGGCGGGGCGACTTTGTTCTTTGTCACCCGCACGCGCGTGCGGCTGCCGAGAACATCCTGCCCGACCTTGATGGCTTGAATGCGGCGCACATCGCACCGCACGCTCGCATAGAATTTTAGCGCGTTCCCGCCGGTTGTCGTCTCCGGGTTTCCGAACATCACGCCGATCTTCTGCCGCAGTTGATTGGTGAAGATCACCGCTGTGTTCGATTGTTTGATCGCCCCCGACAGTTTGCGCAGTGCCTGACTCATGAGCCGGGCCTGCAAGCCCATGTGGCTGTCGCCCATCTCACCTTCGATCTCGGCGCGAGGCACGAGCGCGGCCACCGAATCGATGACCACCACATCCATCGCGCCGGAGCGCACCAACGCTTCGGCGATCTCCAAAGCCTGTTCGCCAGTGTCGGGCTGGGCAATGTACAGGTTGTCCACGTCCACCCCGCACTTCGAGGCGTACACCGGATCAAGAGCGTGTTCCATATCAATGTATCCGCACACGCCGCCGCGCTTCTGCGCTTCGGAGACGATGTGCTGGCACAGTGTCGTTTTGCCGGAAGACTCCGGCCCGTAGATTTCGGTGACGCGGCCTCTCGGCATCCCCCCGACTCCGAGAGCAATATCCAATGCCAGAGACCCGGAAGGGATCACTTCGATTTGCATGTGTTGAGCCTCGCCGAGTCGCATGATCGATCCATCGCCGAATCGTTTGGTGAGATCGCTGAGGGCTTTGTCGAGGCTGTGGCGGCGGGCGGTATCCAGTTGGGGTTTGGTTTCGACAACTTCGGGTGGGGGCGCAGAGGCCGATTTGCGGGGCATGTTTCAAATCTCCTATGGGTAGTGTAGCCAGCCGCCATTTCAGCGGCTAGAACGAATGTCTGAATAATAGATTATTTGTTCTATTAAGTCAAGAATCAATTTTCGAGTGAATTGGGCAGGTTTTGGGCTGGCAAATGAGCAACGCTCGCCGGTAAATTGTGAGCATTGGAGAATCAGGGAGGATGACTCAAATGGTTCGGCGACTGGTGAACGATTTAGTGGCGGCGTGGAATGCTCACGACTCGGAGAGGGTGCAGAGTTTTTACGCGCCCGACTGTGAAGAGGAAGATGTGGCGATGCCCGCGCCCCAGCGCGGCTCCGGCACTATTCGGCGCACGATGAAATACTACCTTCGCGCCTTTCCCGATGTGCAAGTTTCTGCTGACGAGATGGTGTGCGACGGCGACCGCGCGGTGCTGTTGTGGACGTGGCGCGGAACGCATCGCGGGCGGTTCATGAACATTCCCCCAACGGGACGTCGGGTGACGGTGCGCGGGACGACGATCATGAAAGTGTGCGACGGACGCATCCACCGTGTGGTGCGCGTGTGGGACGTGGCCGGTTTGTTGAGGGCGCTCGGCCTCCTGCCCGAATTGTGATCTGCCTGCCAACTCAATATCTCGAAAGGAGAGATTGCTGTGACACTCATCGACAATGCCCCAATCATGGACTCCGCCGCCGTTCTGCGCGACGCAGCTCCGGCGCAGCTCGCCGATGCGGTGGAAGCGAATTACTATTCGTGGTTTCGCAGTATGGTGGGGGCGTTGAACGGCGAGCTGGATGAGACTCCCCAACTGAGTCGCTATCACTGCCATCCGGGCAGCCCCATCTTCAAAGGGGTGTGGGGCGCGCGCCTCGCCCCGCACGACGCCGACGACGCCATTGAGGAGACCATTGCGTGGTTCACGGAACGCGGCGCTCCGTTCATCGGCGATGCGCCGGGCCTTGCGCGCTGGTGACCGTCGGTGTATCTCGACGCGCAAGAGTTGGAGTCGGGCGAGCGGAACGGACTCGGCAAAGTGGTGAGTCTGTTCACCAAAGGTTGGCTGCCGTACACCCTGCGCTGGCAATTCCGCGTGACCGATGTGCGGCGCCCGGACGGCTTCACCCTCGAAGCGTGGGGCGACTTTGTGGGGCGCGGAGTTTGGGCGTTTGAGCAAGACGGCGACTCGGTGAACATTGTTTACGATTGGAAAATCAGCGCCGAGAAACCATTGCTTCGCTACCTCTCGTTCATCATGAAACCGATCTTCTCGGCCAACCATCGTTGGGCAATGGCGAAAGGCGAAGAGAGTCTCAAACTGGAACTCGCCCGCCGCCGCGCGCGCACCCGCGCCGAACTGGCGGTCATCCCCGAACCGCCCGGCCCCACGTTTGCAGTCCTCTTGCCGAAAGAGCGACGCGCCTCCTCAATGAAAGCAATGTGAGCCGGGACACTCCAACGATGACACTCACACCGCCGCTGCCAACCGATCTGGATCCTGTGATTCGCCGCCTCCATCGCGCGTGGAACGATCATGATCTCGACGCCGTGATCGCCTGCTTCCATTCCGATTACGAAAGCATCCATCCGTGCCGCCCCGAACGCGGCTTCCGCGGGCAACGGGGAGTCCGGCTCTGCTGGGGAGCGCTCTTGGACTCCATTCCCGATTTTCGCGCCGATCTGCGCCGCTGCGCCGCATCGGGCAATACAGTTTGGTGCGAGTGGCGCTGGGAGGGGACGCACGTTGACGGCTTCCCCTTCGAATCCGTCGGGGTGATGATCTTCGACATCGAAGGCGATCAAATTATTCGGGCGCATGTGTATTCCGAAATTCTGCAAACCGACGGGCCAAATTGGGATAGCGTGTTGGCCGCATTGCTGGAGGGCGAAACAACGCGCGGGCATTGAACTCGATATGGGGGCAACAATAGCAAAGCAGTTTGGAGAATCCGATAGCAAGGAGGTGAATGCTATACGACGATAAATTGACTCTTCCTCTACCCCGTCATATCGCCAACCGTGTGGCTCGCATCAAACCAGCAGCGGTTTGCTCGGCCACCCTACATCATGAAAGGATATTCTCATGTCTACCCAAGAAAACATCAAACTGGACGAGGAGTTCATTGCGGCCTGGAACGCTCATGACCCTGATCGCGCCGTGGCCGTGTTGTCCGAGGACATCGTTTGGCGAGACGTGGGCGCTCCGGAGCCCTTGCGTGGGAGGGCGGCCGCTCGCGAATTCGTTCAGAGCTGGTTCACTTCCTTTCCAGATATGAAGGTGGTGGTGAAGAATCGCGTCGCCTCTGATGATCAAGTTGCCGCCGAGATGGAATTCGTTGGCACCAATAATGGCCCGCTGCAAATGGGGCCCGGCGCGCCGGCCATTCTTGCCACAGGCAAAAGAGTCGTTGGCACGGGAACGTACTTTGTGCGTATTCGGAACGGCAAGGCAGTGGAAGTGCATAGCTACCCCGATGCGGCTGGCCTGATGATGCAGCTCGGGTTGATGCCGATGCCGGCTAATTAATAGTGCGATAGCACATGGCCGGAAACCGGCGCGGTCGTGAAGCAGACCGCGTCGGTTTTTTTGGCCCCTGTGGCTAATGCGAGACCTCGCGGCTTGATCACACAACTCGTGACACTGGCGGCGAGATGGTGTACCATCGGCGGCGATGAAGTTTGGCCCCCTCCCGCTCGAGCGCGCACAAGGAAAAATACTCGGCCACAACATCGCCGGGCCCGATGGCAAGCGCGCGTTGCGTAAAGGCAAGCCGCTCACCGCCGAGGATGTCTCGGCCCTGCGGGCGATGGGGCGCGCGGCGGTGTACGCCGCCGAACTCGAGCCGGGCGATGTGGCCGAAGACGCCGCCGCCCGCCGTGTGGCGCAATTGGCGATGGGCAGGGGTTTGCGCCCATCGGGGCCGGCCTCGGGGCGGGTGAATTTGTTGGCCGAGTCACTGGGGATCGTGAGAGTGGATGCGGAGAGGCTGGCGCGCGTCAACGATTGTGACGGCGTCACCGTTGCCACATTGGCAACCTACACCGTTGTTCGCCATCGGCAAATCGCCGCCACCGTTAAGATCATTCCGTTTGCCATCCCCGATTCTATTCTTCAACTCGTCGAATCCATTGGCGGCCCCCTCGTTCGAGTGGACGCGCTCACTCCGAAAACCGTGACTCTGATTCTGTCGGGGTCGCCGTCGGCGCGCGAGCGGGTGATGGCCGATTTCGACGCGCCGCTGAGGGGGCGCATTGAGTCGCTCGGCTCGACGGTGACAGCAGTGGAATATGTGCCGCTGGAAGACGAGCGGGGCGAGGCGGCGCTGGCCGAATCGTTGGCGCGGCACTCCGCGGCGGGCATGGGGTTAATTGTCTTGGCGGGCGAAACGGCGATTATGGATCGGCATGACATTGCGCCGCGAGCGATTGAGCGGGCAGGGGGCGAGGTGACGTGTTTGGGTGCGCCGGTGGACCCGGGCAATTTGCTGATGGTGGGCTACGTTCAAGCCATGCCGGTGCTGGGCGCGCCCGGCTGTGCCCGCAGCCGAAAGGTGAACGTGGTGGATTGGGTTCTGCCCCGTTTGCTCGTCGGTGACCGGCTGACTCGGAAGGATGTGATGGCGCTGGGGCACGGCGGCTTGCTGGATGAGATTCCGGAGAGACCGATGCCGAGAGGCAGGACGGCGGACGAATGACGAAGGACAATGGACAGCAAAATCCCTTTTTGCGAAGTTGACATTTCGCTCCAGATCGAATAGAGTTTCACCGTAACAAGCGATATAATTTCACTGCGGGGCTAATGGCCGATCTCGGATACTTCACCCAATGTCATGATCGAGCGCAGTTCTCGATGAGCAAACGGGTGAGCAGACTGATCGGCGTATGTGAAATTTGCAACGCAGGTTGTTCCCGGAACTCCAGCGATTTGCCTCGCGGCACGCTGGAGTTCTTTTGTTTCGCAACCGGGACGGTATCCGAGCACATTTCATCTCACGGAGGAGGAAAGGTATGAAGCAGTCTGTATCCATCACTGTCAATGGGGTTGAGCACACCCAGGAGGTTGAGCCCCGACTGTTGCTCGTGCATTTTTTGCGCGACACGTTGGGGCTGACCGGAACCAATGTAGGCTGTGACACCAGCCAATGCGGCTCATGCACCGTGTTGTTGGATGGCGCCGCGGTGAAGAGCTGCACGGTGCTGGCGGCGCAAGCCGACGGCTCTGAGGTGACCACCATCGAGGGCTTGGCGAGAAACGGCACACTCCACGCGGTGCAGGAGGGCTTTTGGGAGAAGCACGGTTTGCAGTGCGGCTTCTGCACGCCCGGCATGATCATGACGGCGGTGGATTTGCTCAACCGCAACCCGCACCCCACCGAGGAGCAGATCCGGCACGGGTTGGAGGGCAACATCTGCCGTTGCACGGGCTATCAAAACATCGTCAAAGCCATTCAGTACGCGGCGGAGAAGGCGGGATAGTAGATGGCAAGTGGCAGGTAGCAGGTAGCAAGTGGCAAGTAGCAAGTGGCAAGTTTGCGCCAATGTTATCCGCTATTCGCTAACAGCCATCCGCCATTCGCTCATATCGGAGGACACTATGGCTAAATATGTCGGAACCAGCATGAAGCGGCGCGAAGACCCGCGCTTCATTCAAGGCAAGGGCGGCTACGTTGCCAACATCAGCCTGCCCAACATGGCCTATCTGGCAATCAAGCGCAGTCCGTACGGTCATGCCCGAATCAAAAAGATCAATACGAAGAAAGCGGCCAAACTTCCCGGAGTGATCGCCGTGTTCACCGGGCAAGATTTGATCGATGGCGGCGTGGGCAAACTGCCGTGCGGCTGGAACGTGCCTAATATCAAAGTGCCCACGCGATGGCCGCTCACCATCGACAAAGTTCGCCACGTGGGCGACGGTGTGGCCTGCGTGGTGGCCGAGTCGGCGTACATCGCGGCGGACGCCGTTGATTTGATCGAAGTGGAATACGAATCGCTCCCGGCAGTGACCGATGCGAAGCAGGCCGCCGAGAAAGGCGCGCCCGTCGTTCACGATGAGGCGCCCGACAACGTGTCGTACACGTGGGGCATCGGCGACAAGGCGGCGATGGAAGAAGCTTTCAAGACTGCCGATCACATCGTCCAACTTGATCTGGTGAATCAGCGGCTCATCCCCACGGCGATGGAGCCGCGCGCGGCGGTGGCGCAGTGGAATGCGGCCACCGAGGACATGACGCTGTGGACGACCAGCCAGAATCCGTCTCCCATTCGGTTGCTGCTCAGCGCCTTCACGCTCGGCATCCCCGAACACAAACTGCGCGTCATCTCTCCCGATGTGGGCGGCGGCTTCGGTTCGAAAATCTTTCACTACCCGGAAGAGATCATCACCCCGTGGGTGGCGCGCAAGATCAACCGCCCGGTGAAGTGGGTGTCCACTCGCACCGAAGCCTCGACCACCGATTCGCAGGGGCGCGATCACGTGACGCATTGCCGCATGGCCCTGAAGAATGACGGCACGATCACTGGCATCGACGTGAAAACGTGGTCGAATCAGGGCGCGTATATTTCCACCTTTGCGCCGCTCATCCCCACCGCGCTGTATCTCACACTGCTCTCCGGCCTCTACAAAGTGAAAGGCATTTGGGGTGAGATGGTGGGCACGTTGACGAACACTGTGCCGGTGGATGCGTATCGCGGCGCAGGCCGCCCCGAGGCAAGTTACCTGATCGAGAGACTGGTGGACATCGCCGCGCGCGAGTTGAAGATCGATCCGATTGAAATCCGGCGCAAGAATTTCATCCCCAAGAATGAGTTCCCGTATCAGACTCCGGTGGCTTTCGTGTACGACAGCGGCGATTACGGCGCGCTCTTCGACAAAGTTGAGCAGATGGCGAACTACAAACAGCTTCGCGCCGATCAAGCCGAAGCGCGCAAGAAGGGCAAGTTGATCGGCGTGGGCGTGGCGGGGTGTATCGAGGCTAGCGGCCCAGCGCCGTCGGCGGTGGCCGGCTCGCTCGGATCGGCGGTGGGCTTTTGGGAGAGCGCCAAACTGCGCGTGCATCCCACCGGCAAAGTGCAGGTGTACACCGGCTCGCACGCGCACGGGCAGGGGCACGAAACCACGTTCGCTCAAGTGGTGGCCGATGAACTGGGCGTGAAGCCCGAAGATGTCGAAGTGGTGCACGGCGACACGGCGCAAATTCCGTTCGGCATGGGCACGTATGGGAGTCGCAGTATTTCGGTGGGCGGCAGCGCCATCGTTCGCGCGTCCGAAAAATTGCGAGCCAAAGCGCTCAAGATCGCCGCGCATCAACTCGAAGCCGCCGAAGAGGACCTCGTTTACGATCAAGAGACTGGCAAGGTTTACGTGAAAGGCTCACCCAACAAAGCGAAGGCGTTTGGCGAGTTGGCCTTCGCCGCCTACACCGCCCACAACCTGCCCGCTGGCCTCGAACCCGGCTTCGAAGAGACTCACTTCTACGACCCGGCCAACTTCACCTTCCCCAACAGCGCGCACATCGCCCAAGTGGAAGTGGACGCCGACACCGGCGAAGTGAAGATTCAGAAATACGTGGCGGTGGACGACGTGGGCAAAGTGATCAACCCGCTCATCGTCGAGGGCCAGATCGTCGGCGGCATTGTGCAGGGCGTGGGGCAGGCGCTCACCGAGCATGGCGCATACGACGAGCACGGCCAGCTGCTCACCGCTACCCTCATGGAGTACGCCGTGCCGCACGCCGATATGTTCCCGATGATCGAAACGGGACGGATCGAGACGGCTTCCCCCCACAACCCGTTGGGCGTGAAGGGCGCGGGCGAGATGGGCACCATCGCCGCCACCGTCACCATCGCCAACGCAGTGATGGACGCTTTGGCTCCGCTGGGAGTCCGCCACATCGAAATGCCGCTCACGCCGGAAAAGGTGTGGAAGGCGATGCAAGGGAGTAAGTAGTAATTGGTAAGTGGCAGTTACAAATTACCGATTACTAATTACTGATCAGGAGAACCCTATGTACACACCGACGTTCGACTACTATCGCCCGAAGACTCTCGACGAAGCGATTGCACTGCTGGGCAAAAACAAAGGGGCCAAAGTGCTGGCCGGCGGCCACAGCCTTCTTCCGGCTATGAAACTGCGCGTCGCGCAACCGGCGGCGCTGGTGGACATTGGCCGCATCAAAGGACTCTCGGCCATTAAAGCGGGCAAGAAGGAAGTGAAGATCGGGGCGTTGACGACTCATGCGGCGGTGGCTGCCTCTGCGGAATTGGCGAAGGCTTGCCCCATTCTTTGCGAAACTGCGGCGATGCTCGGCGACACACAAGTGCGCAACCGCGGCACCATGGGCGGCTCGCTGGCCCACGCCGACCCCGCCGCCGATTACCCCACGGTGATGATCGCGCTCGAGGCGACGATGACCGCGATGGGCAAAAAGGGTGAACGCGACATCTCCGCTGGAAAGTTTTTCAAAGACCTGCTCACCACCGCGCTCAAAGCCGATGAGATTCTCACAACGATCACCGTTCCGGCCTACCGCAACTTCCCGAACATGGGCGGGTGCTATCTCAAGCATCGGCATCCGGCCTCGTCGTATGCAGTGGTGGGCGTGGCCGCAATGGTTGGATTGGTGGATGGCAAGGTGGGGCGGGTGAGCCTTGCGGTTGGCGGCGCCACCGTGAACCCGGTGCGCTGTTCCGCCGCCGAGTCCGCCCTCGTCGGCTCGGCTCCCACCGACGATGCCATTGCCGCCGCCGCCGCTAAAGTGGCCGAGGCGATTGCGAATCCGATGAGCGATCTCTACGCCACCGCCGACTACCGAATTCGCCTCGCCACCGTGATGGCGAAGCGCGCGCTGATGACTGCGGCCCAACGCGCAATGTAAGTTGCGCCCGAATCGATTTTGGGGGAAACTATCGGCGGCCTCCGAGCAGAGGGGAGGCCGCCGATAACGTTTTTAGAATAGTAAACATGATCACCATCCTCACCGGCAAAGGCGAAAGTCTGGCGAAGACCAACGAGTGGGCCGACGGCTGTTGGGTGAACGTTGCCGCCCCCACCCACGACGAGATCGAAACCCTCCGGCGCAAACTGCCCGCGCCGCAAGACTACTTCACTCATGCCCTCGACCTCGACGAGCGGGCGCGCGTCGAAAAGGAAGATGGCGCGTTGTTGCTCGTTCTGCGCCTGCCCCACTTTCAGGGCCACGCCGCCGACATCCCCTACATCACCGTGCCCGTCGGGGTGATCATCGCCGATGGAATGTTGGCCACCGTCTGCCCGGTCGAAAGCGCGATCATCCAGTTGCTGGCCTCCGGCTCGGTGCGCGATCTTTCCACAACACAGCGCAACCGATTCGTGCTTCATCTGTTGCACGACACCGCCGTAAAATATCTCGACTACGTGCGGGAGATCAACAAAATTGTTGATAAACTTGAAGACAGACTCCAACGCTCCCTGCGCAACGAAGAAGTGCTGGAATTGCTCAAATATCAAAAGAGTCTGGTGTATTTCACCACCGGCCTCAAATCCAACGAACTCATGCTCTCCCGCCTCCAGCGCGGCCACCTCTTCGACGAACACACCGAAGATCAAGAATTGCTGGAAGACGTGATTACCGAAGTGCAACAAGCAATTGAAATGACGGCCATCTCCGAAAGCATCCTCAGCCAAATGATGGACGCCTTCGCTTCGATCATCTCCAACAACCTCAACGTGGTGATGAAGTTCCTCGCCTCGATGACCATCATCCTCAGCCTGCCCACCCTCGTTGCCAGCATCTACGGGATGAATCTCGGCTTGCCGCTCAGCGGGCATCCGTTTGCGTTCGCCATCGTCATGGGATTCTCTCTGCTCATCTCGATCATCGTCGCCATCATTTTTTGGAGAAGAGACTGGTTCTGAACCGAGAGGGACATGTGACCTTCAATTCAATTGATGAACTTCAAGCCGCATTGCGCGCGCAAACCTATATCGCCGATCGGGGGTTGGCGACTTCCATTTACCTCGCCCTCAAACTGGGGCGGCCCCTCTTCCTTGAAGGCGAAGCCGGAGTGGGCAAGACCGAAGTCGCCAAAGTGATCACCCGCCTGCTCGACACCGACCTTATCCGCCTGCAATGCTACGAAGGCCTCGACGTGCATCACGCCGTGTACGAATGGAATTACACCCGGCAGATGATGCACATTCGATTGGTGGAAGCGCGCGGCGAACACGCCACCGACTCGGAACTGTTCGGCCCCGAATTCCTCCTGCGCCGCCCGCTCCTGCAAGCCATCGAGGCCGCGCGCGCCAAGCCGCCGGTGCTGCTCGTCGATGAACTCGACCGCAGTGACGAAGAGTTCGAGGCCTTCCTCCTCGAAGTCCTCTCCGACTTCCAAATCACCATTCCCGAAATCGGCACCATCCGCAGCGACTCGCCGCCCGTCGTCGTCATCACCTCCAACCGCACCCGCGAAGTTCACGACGCGCTCAAGCGCCGCTGTCTCTATTATTGGATCGACTACCCCTCCTTCGAGAAGGAATTCGAGATCGTTTGCGCCAAAGTGCCGCAGGCCTCCGAAAAACTTTCGCGGCAGATCACCGGCTTCATTCAAGAACTGCGCCGCGCCGATCTCTACAAAGTGCCCGGCGTGGCCGAAACCCTCGACTGGACGACCGCTCTCGTCGCCCTCGATCAGCGCGCGCTCGATCCGGGCGTCGTCGAAGAAACGCTTGGCGTGATCCTCAAATACCAAGACGATGTCGAGAAAATCCGAGGCGAGAACGCCAAAGCGATATTGAACAGAGTGAAGGCGATGGTGTAGCCGTTTGAGTTGGAGTTTGCGCCCACCCCAACTCAAACTCAAACTCAAACTTGAACTCCAACCTCCTCCACAACCTCCTCCTCTTTGGCCGCCTCCTGCGTGGACTCGGCCTCGACGTGAATCCGGGCCGGATGATCGATCTCGTCAACGCCCTCGACATGATCGAGATTGGCCGCAAGCAAGATTTCTTTCACACCGCCCGAACCCTGCTCGTCCACAGCCGCGACGATCTGCAGCTGTTCGACGAAGCCTTTCACTTTTTTTGGCGCAAGCCCGAAGAAGGCTGGCTGATCGACCTACCCTCGCTTCAACAGAAGGTGCGCCGCAAGCCGGTGGTGAAGCCGCCCGATTTGCGCGCTCCCCAATCGTCGCCCGATGGCGGCGACGGCCTCCCCGACCCCAACCGCCCGCCGATCATCGAGATGACGCTGACGTACAGCGCTAATGAAGTTTTGCGCCACAAAGATTTTGCTGAACTCACGGGCGAAGAACTCACGGCGGTTAAACAGATCATGGCCGCGCTGGTGTGGCGGCTGGGGCAGAGGCGCACGCGGCGGCAGAGGCCGGGGCGCGGTCAATTGCTCGATCTCCGGCGAACGATGCGCCGCATCATCCGGCACGGCGGCGAACTTCTGCACCCGGCGCGCAAAGAGCCCAAACACAAACCGCGCCCACTGGTTATCGTCGCCGACATCAGCGGCTCGATGGAGCGATACACGCGACTGCTTCTGCAATTCATTTACAGCCTCAGCGAGGGGCTCGATCAGCGCGTGGAAGCGTTTGTGTTCAGCACCCGACTCACGCGCATCACCCGCCAATTGCGCGGGCGCGAACTCGACCGCGCTCTCCGTGAGGTGTCGCGCGCCGTGCCCGATTGGTCGGGTGGGACGAGAATCGGCGACGCGCTGAAGACGTTCAACTTCGAATGGGGCCGCCGCGTGTTGGGGGGCGGGGCGGTTGTCGTGCTCATCAGCGATGGTTGGGATCGCGGCGACGCGAACACCCTGCGCGAAGAGATGTCTCGCCTTCAACGCAATTGCCACCGACTCATTTGGCTCAACCCATTGCTCGGCTCGCCCGATTACGAGCCGCTCACGCGCGGGATGCAAACGGCGCTCCCCTTCATCGACGACTTTCTGCCGATGCACAACCTCGCCAGCCTCGAAGACCTCGCCGACAAGTTGTCGGCCATCGGCGAACAGCGCGCGGCAAGAAAGCAGATTAGAGTTGGGAATTAGAGTTTGAGTTCAACAACTCCAACTCGAACTGAACTCCAACTCCAACTCCAACTCCAACTGACTACCCCATGCGCGATATTCTCCCCGAACTCGAACAGTGGATTGCTAACGGCGAGCCGATTGCCCTCGCTACCGTGATTCAAACGTGGGGGTCGTCGCCGCGGCAAGCGGGCGCGAAGATGGGCATGGCCCCCGGCAACAAAATCACCGGCTCGGTCAGCGGCGGCTGTATCGAAGGCGCGGTGTACGAAGTGGGCATGGAAGTGTTGGAAACGGGCCGCGCTCAACTTCTGCATTTCGGTGTGGCCGACGAGACGGCGTGGGAAGTTGGCCTCGCTTGCGGCGGCAGTGTGGATGTGTTCGTCAATCGATTCGACCCCGCTCTCTTTCAAGCGTGGCGCGCCGCTCTCACCGAAGATAAACCGTTCGCCGTTGCCACCGTCGTCTCCGGCCCCGCCGATGCGTTGGGGAAAGCGATTCTGATTCACGATGATGGCGGGGTCGTTGGCGAGATCGGTAGCGGCCTTCACGATGCCGCAGTCGCCGCCGCGCGCTCTGCCCTCGCCGAAGGCCAGTCGAAACGATCCCCCCCCCCTGTCGAAGACGGGGGGGACGTAGAGGGGGGGCTCGAACTCTTCATCGAAGTCAGCCTCCCTGCGCCCACGCTCGTCATCGTCGGCGGCGTGCACATCGCCATCGCCCTCGCCTCGCTCGCCAAAACCCTCGGCTATCGAACGATCATCGTCGATCCGCGAAGCGCATTCGGCAGTGAGACTCGCTTCCCGCACGTGGATCGCCTCATTCAAGAATGGCCCGACGACGCGCTGAAGCAAATCGCCATCAATCGCGGCACGGCCATCGCCATGCTCACTCATGATCCCAAACTCGACGATCCCGCGCTGATGGTCGCTTTGCCCGGCCCGGCCTTTTACATCGGCGCGCTCGGCAGTCAAAAGACTCAGGCCAAGCGCCGCGCCCGATTGCTCGAAGCCGGGCTGACCGAAACGCAAGTGAATCGCATTCGCGGCCCCATCGGCCTCGACCTTGGCGCGCGCGCGCCCGAAGAGATCGCCCTCTCGGTCATGGCCGAAATCGTCGCCGCGCGCAACGGCAAGTGACCTTCGATCCGCACACCGCGCTCGCTTATGCGCGCGCCATCGCCCGCCCGCGACTCGTGGGCAGCGGCGAAGAAGAAAAAGTCGCGCAAGAGATTGCCGCCCGCCTCGAGTCGTTCGGCTATCGAGTCGAACGCGAGCCGTTTCAATTCACCCGCGCCTTTGACATCGCCCTCGCCGCCGAACTCGCCCTCGCCATCTTTTTGATATTGCTTTCATTCGTCGTTCCTCATTCGTCATTCGTCATTGGGCTTTCCCTCCTCGCCCTTCTTTCCATCGCCCAACCGTTGAATCGCATCATTCACCGCCACGCCGTCGCGCCCGATTCGGACTCGCGGGGCGCCGCCGCCCTACGGATCCAAAATCAACGTCCCCCACGTGGTGGGGTTTGCCAACTTGCGCGTGCTCGCCGACGAGATCAGACTTTCCTGATCGGCGGCGTTCCCGTTGTCGTTGTCCGAAACCGAGAGAATGAAGCCGTAGCGAACATCTCCCTCCGGCGCAACGCCGAACACGGCCCACGGGATGGCGGCTTCCATCGTGAAGCCCTCTCCACTGCGTTTGGCCGCCACCGTGATCCCCGATGGCACACCGGACTTCGACGCCGGGAACCACAGCCACGCTTGCGGCGCAGGATCACCCGTCGCCAAATTTCCCGGCGAGAGCCCCAACTGAAAATCGTCATCGCTCAAATTGAAATCGGTGTAATCGCCGCCGAGATTCGCATCGAGCAGAATCTCGATGCTGTCGCCTTTGTAAATGAACTCGTTGCGCTGAGTCTGCTGATGATGATCGTCCACGACCGAGGCGGCGAGATACAGATTGGCCGCATCCCAACCCAACGCGAACGTTGCGCCGTTGTCACTCGGCCCCGACCAATTTGTAGGCTTGAACACAACTTGATCGACAGTGTTCGCCAACACACCCCACTCGCTGGGGTCGCCGTCGATGGTGGGGGCAACGGGCAGACGCGCGACGTGAACGGGTGCGCCGTTGGGGCGGGTGAGCGGCCCCGCAGTAACGACAGACATTGGAGTGCTGGTGGGGTTTGAGGTTGGGAGTTGGGAGTTGGAAGTTGGAGAGGGCGTGTCGGTGGGGAATTGCAGGGTGACGCTGATGGGCGGCGCTTCGGTGGGCGAAGGTTCGGGCGTGTTCGTCGGCGCGGGCGAGGGGCTCGGTGTGGCTCCGGCGGTTTGTTGCGCGGCGACGGTTTGCCGCACGGCGGCGTCGAGAGTCGCGGCGGGGTCTGCCGGGTTTTCGCCCCCGCATGCGGCGATGGCAATGAGCAATGAACAATGAACGATCCTAAAGGACGGCTTGGCCGTGAACAATGAAAGTCGTTTGATCATGGGCTGACTCACGGTGAAAGGAATCGGTATCCGCGGCCGGGCACGGTGTGAATGAACTTGGGGGACGCCGGATCGGGTTCGATCTTTTCGCGCAGGCGGCGCACGAGTTGGGCGAGGCTGTCGTCGCGCACGCCGCGCTCGAAGATTTTATCTTCGGGCCACACAGCGCGGACGAGATCATCTTTTTCGCAGACGACATTGGGGTGAGCCCATTGGTCACAAGTTAAGGCTCGCCGAACACCGTCAAGGGTGAAAGTTTAGGCGGCGAGGGGCGGGTCTGACGCTTGCGCTTGATGATCCCCAGCCCCTTGGCATTAGCAGCGAGATACACGACCAC